>Ga0210040_10002304_pt1 | contig 27140 bp, 1 predicted proteins | sample CryGeyCG12114_NA_FD_185462 | JGI IMG/M metagenome (GOLD analysis project Ga0210040, IMG submission 185462) | Groundwater microbial communities from aquifer - Crystal Geyser CG19_WC_8/21/14_NA (SPAdes) (version 2) | ecosystem: Environmental > Aquatic > Deep subsurface > Groundwater | place: USA... | reverse complement strand
TATTCTAGTACGCCTCTATAAAGTATAACTAAGTAAAGTACTAAGTATACTATTTATATATATTATAGTTTTAATATAGAAGTAGACTAAGCTATATCTATATAGTCCTATAATTCTATTTTTAAGACGTATATTTTATAGGCTATATAGTAAACTAGACGCTTTATTTTATATTTTCTTCTACTTAGTTAGATATTATTATTTTATATTATTTCTTTTTATATCTACTTATAAAAGAAGTTATAGTCTAGTTCTATCTATATAAGTATATTATTTAATATAAAAAGGCTTCTAGAGCCTAGCTATATAAACTATTTAGAGTTCTTATTTAGGACGTAGCTACCTAAAGATATATAATTTACTAAAATTATTTTTAGTATACTATAGCCTTTTTTAAGATAAAGGAATAAGGCGTATATTAAGAGAGATACTTTAGTTAGTATAGAAAACTTATATAGAATAGCCTATAGTAAGTAGGCTATATATTATATAGCTATAAACTTCTTTTATTAACTCCTTATAGGAAGTAGAAAATATTCTAGAAATCCTAATATACTTTAGTTTTATAGCTACTAGTAGGCTATATAAAAGTATTATTAGTATTTTTAAGATAAAAGTAATAAAATATATATAGATAAGACGCTTTAGCTAGTAAAGAAAACTTAAATAAAAGAGCTTATAAGTATATAAGCCTCTTTATAAGTTTATAGATATAATAAGCTTTATAGTAATAGTAAGTGTAAAGTAGCTAATATAGTTTATATTATTCTTATTTTAATATTAAGTAAATATAGCGTATATCTACTATTATTTTTAAGAGCTATCTATACTTCTATATAGTAAGTAGATATTTATTAGTATAGTTAACGTTTTTAATATATATAAGATATTAATCTAATAGAAAACTATATTATTCTCTATTATATAGAGTCTTACTTATATATAGTAGCTATAATAGTATAGCTAGATACTATACTATATTATAACTATTAGGTAAGGGATATATAGGACTTAAACTAGGCCTTTATATATTATTTCTCTATAAAGTAGCGCTATACTCTAGTATATATAGGAAAGTATAGTTTTTTTATAATTTCCTCTAGAATATAATTTTATAGCTTAGTTTTTTTATAAAATAGCGCTATACTCTAGTATATATAAGAAGGTCTTATTTTTATCCTAGTTCCTTATAAATATAATTTTATAGCTTTATATTTTTAAAGTATATATTACTAGCTACTATAATTATAATAGTATATAGTTTAGATAATAGTATAAATTTCTTAGTAGAGGGAAAGTAGAAAGATATAGTAGCGTAAGTAAATATATAGATACGCTAATAATAAAATAATTAGACTTATACCTAGGAGATATAGTTTAACGCGTAGAGAGAGTAGTTTTTATACTATATATAGGCCTTAGTCTTCTATTTTTAGTATATTTTAGCCTATTTACTATTTTATGCATTACTAAACTCTTCTCTTTTCTCTTATTATATTATACTATTATACTATATATACCTTATAGTCTACTTTCTCTATAAATAATAAGTTAATATATCTATTACCTTTAGTTATATATATATTATAGAGTAATTATATACTCTAGCCTTTATATAGTTAAGTATAGTATATATATTATAGCCTATATAATTAAGTGTAAAACTACTAACTCTAAGTTTACTCTATTACTAATATAATATATAGATTATATACTACTTTTCTAATACTATCTACTTTAATATAGTCTTATAACCTTACTTAAAGACGTACTTTATCCTCTATTATCTTTTTAAGTCTATAAACCTCTTATAATACTATACTACTAAAAACTTTATAATTTAGAGTATTTTAGGATTCTAGTATAGTATAAGTATAAAGTAGATAATCTATATACTATAATAAATAACTAAGTCTATAGTAAACTAGGTAGTAGGTAATAGTTAGTAAAATTAGTTAAGTACCTTACTCTATATAAGAAGCTACTACTAGTTACTAAAGAAATATACTAAAACGTAGTAATTAAGGCTCTATATAATATATAAGTACTAAGTAAGCTTACTTAAGCTATAAGTAAGCTCTTTAATATAAACTACCTTAGATATATATTTATATAAGAAATAGCCTATATACTAAAATATCTATAGCGCTATCTATATACTATATACGTAAGTAGTAAACTAGCTATACTAAAGATATATATATACCTACGCTATACTAGCCCTAGTTAATATAATTAAATATCTCTATAACTACTCTCCTCTCTTACTAGCTATACTATAGTTAGCTTTTATACTTATCTATAGCTTCTATACTTTAGTATAATAACTTCTATTTATTTATAATCTTTTTATTATATTAGCTACCTTTATTATATAGTAGTATTACTAATAGTTTCTTCTTTTTCTAACTAATTTACTTTAGCCTATTCTAGAATTAAATATACTTATTAAAGCGTAGAAGTAGGCTTTCTACTATAACTATATTAGTGCTAATTAAGCTTACGCCTTTATATATAAGCTTAGTATTATAGATTATATAGTATAGTAGATAATTATTAATATTAAAAGTATTAATTAGGACGTATTACTTAGTTATCTTTATCTTTCTATAAATAAGAGCTAATATACTATTATCTACTAGTGTAGACTCTATCTTAGTAGATAGCGTAAAACTAAAGTAGAGTAGTTTTACTAGTACCTACCTACTATTAGTATTATACCTAATTAAAGTAATTATTAAGACTTATGTATATATATAGTAGTAAGATAATTAGTATCTTAGTACTAATTAATATCTTATTTTATATACGTACTTAATTACTCTTAGTATTAAAAATATTAGAATATTTACTTTTATATAATTTTTCTAAGGCTAAGACCTAGTTATAGATTACTAACTACTTATTATCCTTCTTAAGTAGCTAGTTACTTTTTTTATATAAGAATAATACTTTTAAGTTTTTAAAGCTATTAGTAAAGGTATTAGTATATATATTAATACTATTATCTTTATAGTACTATACTAGGGCTAGTAATATACTAGCTACTTATAGCTTATAGTAAGCTATAAAGTATAATAAATCCTTTACTTATAGCTTATCCTACTATCTCCTTAACTTCTTACCTTATTTCTTTATTTACGCCTATAAGTCTATATCTTACTCTACTAGTATATTATTAGTAAACTTATTAATAATACTTTAAGACGCTTTATTATACCTTAGCTCTACTATCTACTTATTAATAGTAATATTAGTAGTTAATAGAAGAGGTAAACTATCTATATATAGTATTAATTTATTTTACTTAATAAGTATTATCTCTACTATAGCGCTTATTTTTATTATATAAAGCTAGAACTTAGAGTTATTTTCTAGCTTATATACTAAGTCTAGAATCTTTTTTATTACTTTTACTATCTTAGTTAAACTACGTTAGATCTTATTATACTTATTAATAAATTATCTATATAGCTCTTTATCTTTCTTAAAGTTATTTCTTTTCTTATAGTAAGTAGAGAGCTACTAAAAGACTATTTACTATTTTACCTTAATTACTCTTTTTACTTTAGCACTATTAGCTTATAATAGTATAGTAATAAAGTATATAAAATACTTAGTAATAATAACTAGGCTAGCTTTATAAATTATACTTAATAGAGCCTAATAATATACTTACTACTAAGACTACGCCTACTTAGTAAGCTAAAGATCTCTAACTTAAGAAAAGTAAGCTATATCTTCTAAGCTTTAGTAGTTATAAGCTTTATTCTAGATAATTAAGCTAATATTAAGTAGTAAGCTATATAAGAAGTAAACTTAGACTTTTTAGCTAAACCTAACTTATACTTTAAGCTTAGTTTTCTTAACTTAGCCTATTAGTATACTAAGCGTTAAAATAATATATATTATAGTAGCCTTATTAAAAGCGTATTTCTCTATAGTATTTTCTAAAATATTAGTAAGATTAATACTCTTAGTAGACTACTTAACTATCTTCTTACTATAAAACTTATTAAAGTCTTCTACTTTTTTACTTAATAGTTAGATATAATAAAAGGCCTATTCTTTTAGTATAAGTATTAAGAAAAGATAAATTTTCTTTATATTTTTAGAGAGAGAGATCTTAGGCTTATTACTTATAGTACTACTAGTAACCTACTTATCTTTTAGTATACTATTTTAGATAGTATTTTATTTAATAGTATAGATCTCTTAGTAATCTAGTAGTATACCTAATATTTCTTTATATTTAATAGTAACTTAAAATAATATAAAGTTATATATTAAATATAGCGCATCTAAAAGAAAATTAAATAATACCTTACTTTAATTACTACTTATAATAGCTATAATAAGAAATATAGTAGCGCTAGACTATATACTATATATATAATTAGTAATCTATAACTCTATAGCTTTATAGTATAGATATCTAAATAAAAGCTCTTCTTAGAATAGGTAGTTACTTTCTTTACTATCTTAGAAGTATAAATATAAAAACGCTTTTATATATACTTATATATACATAATATAATAGTATATAAGTACCTAAGTAAAGTTTAAGTATATTTTCCTTACTCTAGTTCTAGACGCGTTACTACTACTATTAATCTTATAATTTTACTATATCTACTCTACTAATAACTACTACTAGTAAAATAGAAGTATAGCCTTTTTAGCTAGTTTTTATACTTTAAGAAATAAGATAAATAATATTATAGTCTTAATATAGTTAGCGTTAAGTCTAAAGAACTTTTAGACTAGTAAGAAAGATATATTATTTATCTTAGCTACTTTTTTACTTATTTAAGTACTTATAGTAGTAACTACTTTATATTAATAATATTAGTATAAAGATAATAAAATTAGCCTAATTTAAGGTAACTTATACTTATATATACTATAGTTCTTCTATCCTAATATCCTTCTCCTATAATAAGAATACTTAATCTACTTTCTAGTTAATATTATCCTCTTTATTATTACTATTATTATTAATATATCTTATTTTATTCTTTCTCTTTACTAGTAGAGCTAATAGGAGAGAAGATAAGACTATCTTATATAGTAGCTACTATAGAACTTTAAGTAGCTACTATAAAGTATTAGGCTACTACTAAATATTAAGCTACTACTAAATATTAAGCTACTACTAAATATTAAGCTACTACTAAATATTAAGCTACTATAGAATTTTAGGCAGCTATTATAGAACTTTAAGTAACTATAGTACTTAAAGAGGAGATAGCTATAGTACTTAAGAAAAAGATAATAAATGCTATAGAGGAGGAGATAATAAATACTATAGAAAAAGAGATAATAGTTTTAATAGAAGAGGATAAAAAAAAAATATAAGTAGGTTATCTTTAGTTACTATATAGTAACTAATTAGTAGTATTATATATAATAAGTAAGTATATATAAGAGTAGTAAGGCTAGTAGCTATAAATAACCTAAAAGTATTTATTATATACTTATTATAAAGGTCTTTATATAACTTTATAAGATAATTATCTATACTACTATATTAGTAATAGATATAGTATAGTTAGACTAAATTATACTACTTTTAGCTATATTATAAAGTACTAAGGTAATATTCTACTTAGATAGACTTATATATACTATATTAACTATATATATAGTAAAGGTAGTAGACGTAGTAACTTAGTAAAGCCTATTTAAATTAGAGTAGAATACTTAGAATTCTAAGATATTATATTAGAAAGTAGTAAGGTTATTAGTTACTATATAATAAAGTTTAGTAAAATTAAGTACTATAAGTAAGATCTAGCTAGGCGCGTAATAATTAAAAATATTACTATAATTATTCTAAATTATAGAGGAGATATAGATAGAAAATAGCTACTACTTACCTTTTAAGAGATAGTAGCTAATATATATATTCTTAAATAAAACTTTATAATACGTAGATTCTATAAGTAAGGTAAGTATTAAGTTATTTATAGTAGTTACTTCTATAGTAGAGAAGTTACTTATAGCTAATAGCTCTTATAAGCGTATACTTAACTCTTATATTACTCTATAACTATATTACTTACTATTCTTAGTCTTAGCGTTTCCTTTCTTTAACTTTATACTCTTATTTAGTACTATTATCTATATACTCTATATAGCTATAGTAACCTATTCTTTAGTTATATTAAGGTAGTACTTATTAGAGACTTATAAGAATTTAAGAAATATATTATTTTTTTATAACTTCTTTAGTACTTAGTTATAAGCGCTCTTAAATAGCTACTCTTAGGCTAAGAAGTATTTTCTATCTATTAGAGTAAGATCTTTTATAGCTTTAGTTTTAATCTAAGTAATTATATTTTCTACTATATTACTTAGGCTAGTAATAATAAGCTTCTTCTCTAAGTTCTAAAAGCCTTTATTAAGTTTAGTATAATAATTATACTAATATTTATCTATAACGTCTTCTTTAGTCTTAGTTCTAGTTATAGTTAAGTATCTACTTAGTAGTTAGTAAATAAAACGTTATAAGAAATATAAAGCTTATATATAAGTAAGATATATACTAAATAAGTAAAGTAGTAGAGTATATAATAAGATACGTAAATATAATAGAACTACTTATATATATATATATTAAAGAAGATAAAGCTAGTAATAAAGAGGTAAGCTAGTATATAGGCGCTAGAGTATAAAGTATAGAGTAATAAGAATATAAAGCTAGAAGTATTAAGTAGTAGCTACTAGGTAAGAAAGAAGTTAATAAATAATAAACGCTATATATACTAAGCGTTAGAGCTATTAGTAAGGTACGTATAAGATAAAACTAATTATAAATATATAGAAATTAGCTTAAATTATAATAAAGTAGATAAGTAAAGTAGCTTATACTTAAGAGCGTAATATATAGATTAATATAGCTAGTACTATAATACTAGCTACTAAGTAAGAGGCGTAGATAAGAGAATCTAGCTAGGTAAAGTAAAATTAAAGTAATCTAGACTAATTATAGAGTAATACTAACTAAGATAGTAAGTAGGCTAGCTTTATACTCTATATAGTAGTAAGTAAGAATATATATATAAACCTTACTTTAGGTACTACTTCTCTACTTTAACTAATATTCTATAATATACTTCTAGTTTAAAGTAAGCTAATTATTACTATATATAGTATTATACTTATTAAAGTTAATAAAATTATTTATAAAGAATTTATTAAGCTAACTAGATAGTACTAGATAGCTATACTATAGTATCTAATCTATAAAGAAGTATTAATCTTACCTTAGTTACTTTAAAGCTTAGTAGCTAATTACTAACTACTTACGTATTATAACTATACTATAGTTATTATTAAGTTATCTATAGTTTATAAGCTCTAGTATCTATAATAATATATATATATACTATACTAGCCTTATAAGTATACTACTAGTATCTATTTAGATAACTATAAAAATAAAGAAGATCTAGCCTAGGCGTATACTATAAAGTAGTTCTTTAGTTAAATAGTTATACTTTTATACCTATACGTAATAATAGAGCTACTTCTTTATATTCTACTAATTAGAGATATACTAAATAAACTCTATAGCTTTACTTAAAGAGTTAATATTTAAGTAACTAGTTAGTTTCTAGTACTATATAGATAAGTATATAGATATAGAATACTTATCTACCTAAGCTAGATTATCCTTTAGTTATTTAGTAACTTTAAGTAGGTAAGTATTACATAACTAAGAGTAAATAGCTAACTCCTTCTATAGATATACTATAAAGGTATCCTATAGATATACTAATATACTAAACTAAAAAGTATTTTAAATAGTTATCTAATATAATAGTTAGAGCTTAGTACCTATAATAATATTAAAGCCTTAAACTTTCTAACTAAGATAACTTAAGAGTATAATAGTAATAATATAAATTATTTATACGTTAGTTAGATTATACCTAATACGCCCTAGTAATAGTTTACTATAATTATATACTAACTATACCTTTATTACTTATAACTTTATTAACTATATATTATAAGTATATATCTAAGCTAGAGCCTACTTCTTATTTATTATCCTAAAAAAGACTTTTATAAGATATATATAAAGAGCCTTTATATATAACCTAGAGTTATAATTTAGTAATAAACTATATTACTAGATAAAGTAGATATAATATAAAATTATATAGAACTTTAGAATATTAAACTATAAGTTCCTCTCTTTATTAAGGGGATAGTAGTCTTCTAACTCCTACTTATACGCATCTATATACTCTAGTATATCTAATATATACTATAGAGTATTATTATTATAACTATAATAATATATAAGTATAATAAAATTATATATAGTATATAAGTACTAAAGAGTATATAGCTAAGTCTATAAGAGTAAAATAAAGATTATAAGTACTTAATAGAGAATAGCTTACTATTTACTCCTAGTCTACTAAGTAATTTTACTTATAAGTATCTAGTAGAAGAGCTTTAACTCTAAATAGTATAGTATATTATAAAAGCACTAGTTAAGCTAATATATACTAGAGCTAGTAGGATTAACTTTTAAGTTACTATATATTATACTAAGTAGAGTATATAGCTAGTTAAGAGAGTACTTTATAATACTTTTATATAGCTAGTATAGTAGGTCTAAGATAAGCGCCTTATATATATTAATATAAAGAAAGGCCTAAGTAAAATTCTTTACTAAGTGTATATACGTAAGATCTTCTTTTATAATACTATTATAACGCTATATATAGATTAATTACTATATTTTAGTATAATTTTAGAGTAGATAATACTTAGTAGTTACTTTATTAGAATAGCTAGATTATATAAGTTTAGTTTATTATAGTAAAGGGATAGTATATATAGTATAGTACTTCTAGCTCTTAATACTAGTAATAAAGACCTACTCTATATAGTTAGCTATTACCTTATATATAATAGAGAAATAGAAGTAGTAAGTACTATCTATATACTTTAGCTTAATTCTTATTTAGCTAAGCTTATAGATAGCTATAGATATTAGAAGTCTATACGTATAACTTTAGATAAATATATATAATTAAGTACTATACTTATAAACTAATAGTATACTTATACCTTAAAGTCTACGTTATTATACTTTACTATAAGTAGTAAGCTTACTAGTATTATTCTAAGTATAAGCTATAATTAGTAGATACTAGTATCTAAGTTACTAACTAAGATATATACTAGCTAAGCTACTTTATTACCTTAGAAGTTAGTTAAATATATTTTATCTACGCTAACTATAATAAAGATAACTATAGTACTTAGTAGAAGATATAACTATATCTCCTACTACTAATTAGAATTATAAAGTATAGTAAATATCCTAAAATCTAGAAGCTTACTCTCTAGTAATATATAGTACTAGAATATACGCTTAAGTATATACTTTAAATAATTATAAAAAAGTAGGAATACTAGCTAGAAAGCTATAATATTAATAACGTCTTAGTAAAGAAGCTTATACTAGTTAGTATCTCTAGAAGTTCTATTTACGTTCTAGATAAGTATATTAATATAGTATATCTTCTATAAGTTCCTAGATAAGCTATAAAGTATAGTATTAAGTAAAGTATACTACTAGTCTACGTTTTAAAACTATAGCTAGCTTATTAATAGTATAAAGTACTTATCTTAAAATAATAACTTTATATTACCTTTTATAATATATATATAGCTAAGCTAAAATATAAAAGTATAATTAAAATTACTTTAAAATAGTATAATATTACTAGCGCTAGAGTTTATTAGCCTAATACCTATAATAAGTAAGTAATATATAGCTAAGTAGCTACGTATATAGGCTAATCTAATAGCTTACTAGCTATAATATACTTCTTTTCCTTATATAACTTCTATATAGTAATAGATAAGTTACTAGTAGTCTTAAACTTAGTAATTATTATCTTATAGTAGAACTATAATAGTTTAATACTAGTAGAACTATAATCTAGTTCTTCTATAGGTATAATATCCTCTTCTCTTAGCTATCTATAACTTTAAAGCTTATTATCTTTAAGCGTAAAAGTATTAGTAAAACTACTAGATAGTAAATTATATATATTACTCTTATATAGACTAATATATAAAGGTATAGAGAAATTATATTTAGATATAACTATAGGTATAGTAGCTACTAACTATAAAAGCGCGTCCTACTCTATAATATAGCTATATTAATACTACTAGTACTCTTAGTATACTAGCTATTTTATAAGTTAGTAGTACTATAGATATTATATAAAAGCTAAACCTAACTTTAATACCTAGCTATAGTAATACTTAAAACTAAAATATAATAATATAGTAAGACTAGTCTAGTAAAGTAAAGTAGAGTTAAAATAGAAGTAATAGAAGTAGAAAGCTATACTAAGTTACTCTAATTTAGTATAATTTTAGGATATACGCTAATTACTAGTACTATTAAACTTTATACTCTATATAGCTAAGTAAACTCTTATATAACTATAGTAAGAGATACTATATATACTATAAATAATAGTAAATACTCTACTACTAAAAGATATCTATTATATATATAAGATAGACTTAAAATTAGAATAAATCTAGCTATACTATCTATACGCTTACTAAACTTAAGCCCTAAAATATAACTATAAGATACTATTAAAGTTATACTCTATATTAATAATAATATATATAACTTAGTATACTATAAAGTAGAAGTAAACTTATACGCAAATAGCGTTTTTAGATAAGTACTCTACTTAATATTATATAGAGGTAGAGTATTATAAGTTATAGTAGATATTACTATAAAGTTCTTTTAAGTCTTTAGCTAGTATTTAGATAGTAATTATATTAAGTATATTTTATAGATTACTATAAAGTATAACTATAATTATAACTACGTCTACTAATAAAAGTAGAAATATACTACTTATACTATAAATATACTATATAATATAGAAGGTAGGCTACTAAGAGAAGCTATTCTTAAATAGCTATCTAGCTAAAATAATTATATAGTAAGAATACTTAGCGCTAATAAGTTATCTATAAATACTAAATAAGTATCTAGAATAAGTAGTAATAATAGCTCTTTAAGAGTAGTTACTTCTATATATATAGATAGAGAGGTATAATACTAAGTCTAATAAATAAATAGTATATAACTAAAGCTAGAAAGAGTAGATAGTAGTACGTAGTACGTAAAGGCTACTCTAAGATATTATTAGTAATATACTAAACTAGGTTAATTAGTATACTAATATATACTATTACTATTATCTTAGTAGGTCTATAATTAGTAGTAGATAACTAAACTTAGTAGAGAGATGTTATAAATAGACTAACTAAAGTTAGTACTACCTCTCTACTTAACTAGCTACTATAAACTCTACTAGTCTCTTTAATTACTAAAATAATAGTATCTATCTTTATATAATTACTTTAATTTAGCTTAAGAAATAATACTATTACTATATAGAAAAACTCTACTATATATAAGTCTAGTAAATATAGCTATAATAAGAAGTTATTTATACTAAACTAATAGCCTAAAGCCCCTAATTATATATAAGAAGTATATATAGACTAAGTAGTAATTAATCTAGATAATAGTATAGTAATAGACTATTAATAGCCTATTAGGAAATAATCTAAGTATAATATACTAAATACTTTAAACGTAGAGCTATTTAAATAAAATAATAAACTTCTAGAAGAGGAATTTAGTACTTAATAATTTTAATATATAGTAAGCTAACTATAGCCTAAAAATAATTATAAACTAATACTATAATAATAGAAGGTACTATATAAGATATAATATTTATTATAATTATATTAGTACCTTAACTCTAACTTAGCTAAGATAGTAAAGAGATATAGCTATAAGAAGAAAGCTAACCTTATATATAATATTTATAGCTATAAGTAAGCTATATTATATAAAGTACTAGCTAATAGTACTAGCTTCTAACTTATTACCTACTATATAAAAAGACTACTCTCTTAATAGTAATAAGTCTAACTAAGATAATAACTATAAGAACTCTAATATAGTATTAAGGTACTTATAAGAGCGTATACTCTATTAAATAATCTTACTAATTAGTAGCTTTAATAGATACGTTATAAAATTAATAAGTAACTTAGTAATTATATAGCTATTAACTAAAGAGTAAAATATTTAACTATACTTACTATTAATATATATAGAATAAAAAAGAGAAGTATTCTAGTTTATAATATAGGAGAGATAAAGTAATATACGTAAGTTCTAAGTAATTATAGACTAAAATAGAATCTTAATTAAACTAAAGGAAGTAGCCTTATATATAGTAAAGTATATATAGTATATATTTAATATATAGAGAGCTAATAATTATACTAATATTTAATATAGTCTTATAATATTAAGAATAAGCTATAGTAATATACTAAAACTTAGTAAGTAAGTTCTACTAACTAGTTATAAAGCTAGTAAGTATAGTAGATAAAGTAGTATCTCTACTAGAGAACTTTATATTCTTATTACTAGACTTAAAATAAGTATATATCTTATACTAACGTAAAAAACGCCTAGATTTATAGTAAATTAGACTAATATTAGGATAGCTAAGCTATTAGAGGTTTTATAGTACTATATTTAATATACTTATAGTAAAGAAACTATTTACTAATCTTATTAATAAGAAAGCCCTAGCTATTAAAATACTAAGTAAAATAATATTTTTAGTACTAAGAAGAAGTACTATTATATACTTTAGCTTTTTACTCTATATATATCTCTTAGAATACTAGATAAGAACCTAAGTTATAAAGAAAGCCTCTTTAGAGAATATTAAGTATATATACCTAAGAATTATAATTAAATACTTATAAACTAACTAGTAGCTAAAGTATTTTATAAAGTAATTAAAGAGCTTTAGTAAAATATAAACGCCTCTAAGTATACTATATTAGGCTAAATTCTTTAAAAGAAGATCTAATAAGCTACTACTAGCTTTTACTTAGTAAAAGTAAGTTTCTCTCTACTAGATAATTCTAATAAAGATTCTTTAGAAGATTTAGTTAATCTTATAAGCCTAGAAGAACTAAAGTAGTATAGTAAAAGTAAGCTAGTTAGTCTAACTATTAACGTATTAAGGTTAGTAGTACTAACTACTTACTACTATAAACTAGTAGTTATATATAGACTATAAGTAATATAACTAGTACTAAACCTAACTACTAAAGGTTCTATAGCTAATAATATAAATAAAAGAATAAGATTATACTAAGAAGTAAGGATATTAAACCTCTACTATTTATATAAAGTAGAGATAGAGAAAGTATAATAAATACTAAGTATAAGAGTACTAGTATAGATAATATATTACTTAACTAGCGTAATAGTATAGCTAGTAGTAGTAAGTTAGTAGATAATATATTAGACTATAATAATAATATAATAGTATATACTTAATACGTACTAGAAGATAAGCGCTAATACTATAAGGTTTTCTTAAAGTTTATACTATACTTATAGACTAAATAGCTCTTAAAACTAAAGATAATCCTATATATACCTACTTTAAAGTAAGATATACTACTAGAGGTTATAGCTTTTAGGTAATAATAAAATAAAAATATAAAAAAGAAGTTCTTATCTAAGTAGGCTTTAATGTATAAGACTATAAATAAGTTAATATCTTTAGTATTAGATAAAAATAATATAGAGAAAGTATTAGTATAAGTATATAAAGTAGATAAGCTAGTTATAACTATAAAGCTAATAGAAGAGTACTAGACTAAGCTAGAGTAAGATAATCGTAGCTATAAATACGTAATATTATTATATTTTTAGTATAGAATTACTCTAAATTAAGCTATTTCTAGCTACTAGCCTATATTTATACTACTAAATATAAATAAAATATATAATTAGTAGAATTAGCTTAATTAGTAGAAGAGGTAGCTAGTACCTAAGAAATATATAGAGCCTATAGTATATATATAGTATATATATTATAAGTAGTACTAAGAAAGTACTTATTATATTAAGCTTTATATATATAATAAGCTTTATTTATACTTAGAGTAACGTATATATAGTAAGTATAAAAAGAATATTATATACTAGTAGTACTAATAGCGCCTTACTTACGTAAAAGCGCCTAAGGCTAAGATTCTAACTTTATAGTAAGCTAAGGCGCTAGGCGTACTCTACTAGCCTAAGATCGTTTTAGGTACTATAGAGTATATAGGCGTACTAGCTTACCTTAAAGTTTTCCTAATAAGTATAGAAGATCCTATACTAAGTACTAGTAATAAGATCTATACCTTCCTTTAATATATTATCTAAAGTACTATAAAGCTTAAGACTAGACTATTAGGTATAGAGTTTTATAATCTTATACTATATCTAAGTAAGCTACTCTATTATCTATAGAGTAAGAGAAAATAAGAAGGTAGTAGAAATAGTATAGTACTAATAAATAATAGTTATACTTATATAAACCTTTATATAGCTTTTAGAGAAGCTATTAGCTCCTATTATATTAACTAAGCTATATTAAGAACTAGGCGTTAAGATAGAGTAGAGTAACATCTATAATTTATTCTACTAAAAGCTTAATAATATATAAGCTAATATAGTATAGCTATCCTATAAATATATAATAATAAGTATAGTAGAGCTATACTTCTTAGTACGTAAAGTACGTATTAATATTTAAGGCTAGGATCCTTATATTTTATTAGTATATAACGTATATACTAATAGTAAGAGTATATCTACTATATATAATTAAATCTTAAGTCTATAAACTTCTAAATTTCTAAAAAGCGCTTATAGTTAAGTGCAACTAGCCCTAGTTAAGTAGCTAAGTTAAGTCTATAGTAAATTAGAGTATCTAAAGGCCTCTATAAGTAAAAGTAAAAGTAGTTAGTAATCTACTATTAAGTAACTAGTAGTAAAAGATCTAGATACGTTTAGATAAGAACTTTTACGCGCTTACGCTTTAAGTCTCCTAACTACCTTAAATTAAAGTATAGAAGTAGTAGATCTAATAAAAGTAGTAAAATCCTATACTAACCTAAAAGATCTTATAAAGTATCTTATAGTAAAGAATTAGTTATGTTTCTATCTTAGTAATTAAGTAAATATAATAGTATTAGTAGAGTTAATTTAGAGAAATATTTAAGATAACCTAGAAAAGAAAAAGAAGGCTACCTAATAGATAATAGGTAAGAGTACTATAGATCTAGATACTTTAATTAAGGAAGTAAGAACGTATATAGCTTTATATTCTATTTTACTAAAGCTTAAAATTAAAGGATAAAGTAAACTTATTAAGAGCACTACTAAGAATATAAAACTATTAGTAAAAGTAATCTATAAAGTAAGAAAGAGAGTCCTACTACCTACCTTAAGCTCTATTATAGAAACTATACTACCTTTAAAGTAGCTACGTATTACTAAAGGCACTAATAATAATAAAATTAATTATAACTATATAAAATAAGATAATATAGATAATAAGAGGCGCTTAAATAAGATAGTACTAGAAGAGATAGAAGAAGACTATAGCGTTACTATAGTAGGAATATAATACTCTAGCTTTAATATAAGAGTAATAAGTCTATATATACTAATAGCTATAGAAGAATACCTAAAGGACTCTTTAGTAATAGAGCTTAATTTTAGTATTATAAGCTTAAAGTATATAGAAGAATAGATTAGCTATAGAAGAGAGGAACTTAATAAGAATACTATAATAATAATAACGCGAACTCTTTTATAGCACTTTAACTAGGTTAAATAAGTATATTAGCTAAGTAAAGATAGGAAGCTATTCTTATTTAAGTAGAATAATATTCTCTCTATTTCTTATATAATATATTAAGAAGGCCTTTAATCTAGCTAAGCTATAATTAAGTAGTTATACTATACCCTAGTAGTTATAGTTATACTCCTCTAGTAGCTCTAGTACTTACGTACTAGTACCTATATAGCTATAGATATTATAATATTTTAGCTATAGTATATTACTAAGTACTAACTATAAGTTAAAGCTATAGTTAAGTAAAGAACATAGAGTAACTTCTTAACACACTAGCTACTATATAATATTAATACTAGATACTTCTAGCTCTTATTCCTAGTCTAGATAAAGGCTAAGTAGGCTATTACTAAAGTTATCTTATACTAGGGAGTAGAAGCTATTAATATCTATACTTCTACTTATATAAGTTAGTAATTAGTAGAAGAAGTAGAAAAAGATATATAACTTATTCTAAGTTTAGTAAGTATATATCCTAATTATCTATTCGCCTAAATATATAACTAGATAGATATATATATTATCTTACTAGTATGTCCTTAATTAGCCTCCTTAGGCCTAGATTCTAGTCCTATTATAATTTATACTATAGTATATCTAATATATAGTATATAGCTCTATAAGAAAGTAACTAATAATAAAGAGTACTTAAGTTTTAGTTAGACTTATAGAGAGTTATACGTAGTAAACCTTTAGGCGTAATTTAAAATAGCTTTATATAACTCTAATATAGTAGAAGCTTATAGCCTCTTAACTTTATTCTCTATATTACGCACTAAAGAGAAGAAGAAGACTAAAGTACTATAGTAGTAATTAACGTTAAGTAGATAGCTTAGAAAGTAATTAGGTAGGTAGCTATAAGATACTACGTATAATAAGTAAGTAAGAGAATATTTACTTAATATACTAAAGAGACTATTATCTATATAATATTAATTATTAAATACTTTTATTATATATATAGAGTTCTTACGTAAAGCTTATAACCTTAGAAAGCTACGCTATAATTATTACTATAACCTTTTATATTTAAAATCCCCTACTTTACTCTTTCTAAATCTATCTATTTATTATAAAGCCTATTAATAAGTATACTAAAATGTAGGCTCTATAGAGCTACGCCTTATTATAAAGAAGTAGAATCTAACTACTTACGTACTTTAGTAGTCTCTAAATTACTTAGATTACTATAGTTATATAATAAAAGCCCTATACGATATATATCTAGCTTTTAAAATATAGCCTTCTTCTAGTTATAAAGTTAGTACGCCTCTAGGACGTAGTTACTAAAGATTAGAGTATTATAAGCTAGAAGCTAAGACGTTTAAAGATAGCGCGTAATTAACTACTTTAGAAGATTAGTAAGCTCCTAAGAATCTAGTTAAAGATCTAGAATAATTATATAAGTATAAAGGATATTATTACTACGTTATAAGAAGTTAATAAAGGTATTAATATATAGCTTTACCTTATCTAGGCTATTTTTAAGTATCTACTAGATATTCTTATAGAGTATTTAGATCTTTACTATATATTTAAAGCTATTATTATTTCTAAGCTCCTTAACTAAGTTAGTAAAAAACATCTTATATTAGGATATTATAAATAATAGTACTACTATACTCTTAGGTCTATAAGATAAAAGAAATAGTATAATTTTAGCTACGCTACTTTAGAGCTAGAGAGACTCTAACTTTAACTTTAGTTATTTAAGTAATATACCTTAGCACCTTATACGCCTATAACTTAGCCTTTACTTAACTATAATAATAGGTAATATTACTAATATAGCTATTAAATAAAAGCTATAAGATACGCTAAGTAGTAAACTTTTTTCTAGTCTAGACCTATATAACCTATTCTGCCTCTAGGTTATTAATAGAACGCCTAATACTATAAAAGAGAGGGAGCTACTCTTTAATAAAGTGCTAGTTTTTACTCTTAATAAGCTTACTACTAGCCTAAATATTATTATTAGAGATTATAGTACTAACTAGAGTTATAAGTTATATAGGGGGTTTTTCTAGCTACTCCTTAATTACGATAGTATAAGTAAAGTCTTTAAGGCTTACTAATACTTAGAGATAAGGTAAGATATAATATCTCCTATAAAAGAAATATAGACTAATAGCTACTTTAGCTATATATACCTAGCCTTTATCTATATAAGGTATACCTAGAGTAACCTTAACTATACTACGTTTGTAGGTAGTTTATATTATACTTAATATATTAGCTATAACTTTATTACTAATTACCTTCTATAGTCTATACTAGTTAGTTATTTCTAAGTAGTATTATATCTAAAGGTATTACTCTACTAGACTTTATATAAATCGTTTATTATACTTAAGACTAATAGCTATATCTACCTTCTAATAAGTATATAACTTTAGAGTATTATAGGTGATTAGAAGGCCTTTAAACTAAACCTATAATAAAAAGATTAGTCTTACTAGATTAATACGTTCCCTTTACTCTAGGCTAATAACTTAACTACTAATATCTAGACGCAGTTCTCTCTATATAGGTATACTAGTATAGTAGAGATTTATAAAGCTATACTTTAGTATTATAATCTCTCTATATCTATTTTATAGTATATCTATAGTAGTCTCTCCTAGCTACTACCTTATCTACTACTATTTTTCTTTAGATTACCTCTAATAATAATAGTAGTTATTAATAAGATTATAGTTTACCTTAGCTGTAAAAGCTATTATAGTTATTAGAAGTAGATAATAAGTAGAAATAAAGATAAATAAGATATAGACAAAGATAGCTTAGATAATATTAATAGTATACTAGGATAACTTCTCTAAGATATTACTCTATATAACTATACTCTACGCTATAGAGTTTAGTATTAAGATATTAAGCTTATTTAAAGTTTTAGATAATATAGTAGTATTATAAGTACCTTCTATAACTATAAGGTATTTAGTATATACTATCTACTATAACTTTATATATTTATAGTATCTTTACTACATTATAGACTTTAGTAGCGTAAATACTAATATTTTTGTAATTCTTATTCTAATATCTTAAAGCGCTATAGAGAGTACTCTTTACTATTATAATTTAAGATTATATAATTAGGCTAGTAACTTTATACCTCTTACGCACCCCCTAGTATAGCTCTATTAATACTAGCGCCTTATTATATTACTATTTACTATTATATAAAGTAGATAGAGCTTTACTTTTAGCTCTTCTTACTATAAAGATTTCCTTCTACCTAATACTATAGGTATTAGTAAGCTATACTTTACGCTATTCTTTAACTATAATAATTAATTATTATAGATAAGGAATGTATTACGCTATAGTATATAGGTATACTTAGGTATTTGTAATAATAAGCTAATAGTGCGTATTACTAAAGCACTATTATAGGTCTTTCTAATCTTATATATATAACTTAGTTATAATAACTCTCTATATTTTTTCTTAGTACTTAACTAGCCTATAGAGCTAGGTCTATATAATAGATATCTCTTCTACTACTTATAGTCTATTAAATAAATACTACTAGTATTAACGTAAAATAAATAGATATAATATAAAGACGTAAGAGACCTATTATAGCGTATATTACTATAGTAAGTTATTTACCCTTCTTTATATAAGTAATATCTATTTAATACGCTTAATAGATAGTTATATAATAAGTAGGTATATATAATACTAAAATAGTACTATAACTTTATATATGTATATACTAAATAATATTTATAAAGTAAAGTTCTCTTATAAAGCTTATACTCTATAGCTTCTTTATTATTCTACTTTTACTACTACTATTTAATTATTTCTTAACTATTCTCTCTACTTTTTTAGTACTTATAGTATAATACTTATCTTAGCCTAGCTATAGTATCTCTTATATAAAATCTTCTTAGCTAACTTATATCTTTAGTTACTTATAACTAGAGAGCGCGCTTTAAGGTAAATATGTTCTAGAAGCTTCTTAAATATCTATACGTCCTCTACTCCTTTAAATTTACGCCTATAGATAGTACTATTAACTATACTCTTCTACTACTATCTCTTAAAGAATTATTTAGTAAATACTTTCTAGCGCTAGAATATTATATTAATAATATATTTTTAGAGAGTAAGGACTATAGTAAACTATTTCTTCTTACGCTAAATATAAAGAGTGTAACCTCCTATAAATTAGAAGACTAGGTATATATTACTAGTCTCTAGTAGTAATAGCTTATATCTTTCTTTATCTATATCTATACTATAGATATATACTTTATTAAAGTTATCTTAAATTACTATACTAGTCTACTATTAGACGTAACTTAGAACCTAACGTACTATATTACTATAAACTTCGCCTATATATTACTTATTACCTTAAAAGCTTATAGTTACCTAAGCTTATATAACTTACTATACTAAATACTTATCTTATACTTACTAGAGGCTATCTCTTATATATATACCTTTATATAAGAAGGTATTCTTTATAGTAATTCTTAGACTAATACTAGGTTTCCTAAATAGTACTTAAAGCTAGCCTAGTTAGCTAATATACTTATACTAAGAAAAGATATATAGTATAGCTCTAGCTTTACTAGTATTATTATAATTTAGTAGAGTATCTAAGCTATAAGATTAAAGTAGCTAATAAGTTTTAAGTTTATTAATTATTAACCGCGCTTAGCTAACTTTAAGCTTATAGTCCTAAGACCTCTACTTCCTTCTAAGGTAAGGAGTAATTACTAAGTCTTAGTATAGTATAAGATTAACACTATTAACTACTACTATAAGAACTAGAAGATTACTATTAGTTAGAATAACTATAGAGGAGTACGCTAGTACTTTATAGATACTAAAAAGTACTACTCTATATTTACTATTAAGACCTTATATTAACTTAAATCTAAGTTTAACTTCCTATAGTACGAGTTTAACTACTAGAACTAGAATACTAGTATTCTTATAAAGGTGTTCTACTTTATCTTAGAGAGGCTCTTACCTAATAGCTATTATATATCTATAGATATCTATATTAAGTTTAATTACGTAGTATTTATAGTATATAAAGTACTAACTAATACTTATAATAAATAGGCTAAGAGGGTATATACTATAGTTAAATAGTTCTCTATACCCTAGATATTAACTTAGTAGCCTACGTAGTAAGAGGAGGTACTAAGCTATACTTTATAGGTCTATACCTATTAGCTATAATTAAGTAAGCTAAACCTATATAATATTAGCTAGTTCTATAATAGGTTCTTTAATATTATTATAATATAGTACGCTCTTTACAGTTCTAGCTTATTATTTATACTAGCTTATAAGTATCCTATAGCTAATTTTAGATACTATTACTATACTTAGACTTAAGAGTAGAAAGAGGCCTTCTTTATATATTAAAAGCCTCCCTATACTATTATAGATCTTTTACCTTTAATCTTTACTATCTTAATCTACGTATATATAAAGTATAAAGTAGAGATATCTTAGAAGCTAAGCTTTATACCTACTAAAGTTAAACGCCTTAATATATTTAGTGTATATAGGTAGTTAATTTTTAATATATTTAGCTTTAAAGGCTATAATATTTCTAGACTCTTTATTATTATTTCTTTAGAAGATATAAACATCTCTTTATAACACTAAGAGAAGTATAAAAAGAACTTAAGAAAGGATACTAATAAAGATTTCTATAATAGGGTCCTACTACTCTTAGCACAGCTCTATATAGGGTATAGTATTACTAACTATATAATCTTAACTTCTAGACCTTTACTATATAGTTAGTTAGGTGTATAGCTATAGTAGTATTAGCTATAGGAACTTATATATACTTTAAGTAGTATAAGTGTATTTTACTACCTATATCTTACTCTATACTTACCTAGCTAGTATTATATAATAATATAGTAGTTATATTAGAGCTTAGCTAACTATTATATAAGCTAGCTACTAGCTAATCTCTTACTTAAAGATACTAATAGTAGTAGTAATAATACTAAGAATAGAGATAATCTAGGTTTATATTAAGACTTATAGTAGATTACTAAAGTAGATATAGATAAAGTATAGTAATAGAAGATAAAGCTTTAGGTAATATAAAAGGTAAGCGTAGAGAAGCTAAGAATAAAGGTAATATATTTATAAAGGAGTAAGTATATTTCTATAGTAATTTATATAGTAGCTATTTATTTAATTATAGTCCTTTTATAAAACTACTTATCCTAGCTAAATACTAGTAGACTTCCTCTTTAGCTGTACTCTATAATCTTAATATACTAATAGCTTCTTATCCTAAATATATCTTCTTACTCTTAAACTCCTTAAAAACCTTTCTAATAGCTAAGTAAAGATAGTTATTAAATGTCTTTAAGTCTACTATAGTAATACTGCACCTTCTTAGTTTATATAACTCTTCTATCTATAACTATATAGTTTCTCCTAAACTAAGTATTTCCTTCTAGAACTTATTCTAGGTCTATATCTAATTAGTAATTACTACTCTAGTATTACTTATCTTAATATTAGTATTATTATATACTTTAATCTTATTATTATACACGTAGTAAAGCTAGTTAGTATTAATTATAGTTACTTAGATAGTCTTAAAGTTCTATACGCTAGCGCGAGCTAAGGCTAAAGATAAGGTTTACTTACTAGAGGCTTTATTAGTAATATTTTACGCCTTAATATTATTAGATACTATAGTTTTAAGTTTAGTTAGTAGTTACTTAATAAGTTATACAATTTCTCTAATATTATCTTATATAGTTACTTAGTAATAGTAGTACTCTAATTTTACTAATAGTACGTAGCTATTAAGGCTGTTATTAATGTATTAAATAATACTCTTCTCTAAAACTAGCGCCTAGTTTATTTTACTATAGATATTACGTATTAAGAGTTTAATATTATAATCTAGGTCTAGAAGTATAAGCTTAATCGTCTTATTAATGTATATACTCTATTACTACTAGTACTATTTATTAACTATTATAGTTATTACTAAAGAGGTTAAATAGGAAAGCTATATAATACCTACTATAGAAATAATATATAGTAGTAAGTATAGTAGCTTCTTCTATAATACTACTAACTACTAAAGAATTAGTAGCTATAATAATATAAAGTAACTAGAAACCTATAATATACTATTTACTAGCTAGGCGCTAATATAGTATAAGGCTATACCTTCTTATTAATACTAGTACTAGTAGCGCTCTTACTATTAATAACCTCTATTAATAACCTAGTAACTCTACTATTTATTAATATAGTACTACTAAGTATACGCGATATAAGGTAGGTATAGCTATAACTTCGCAACTAGTATACTTTTCTAGTAATCTAGTATAAGTAGATAAGATATTAACGTATAGTTATAGTACTATTTATGCATCTAATCTAGAGCCTAAGCTATTAATACCTATAGACTAGCTTATACTACTATCTTTTATTCTTTTCTAAAATTAGCTATATAAAAGCTTTTAGTCTAGTAGTATAGTAGGCTTTATTATATAGAGCGTAGGGATATAGGAAGAGTAAAAATTTTATAACTTACTTACCCTCTACTTAAATAAATCTTCACCCCTATATAATTATATTAATATTACCCTATTAATATTAACATACTAATATATCTTACTATAGTAATAAGTCTAAGCTACGCTTTAATAAGCCCCTAAAAGATTATAATCTAGATAAGCTATATAAAAAGTAAGTACTAGAGGAGTAAGTAGATATTCTATACTAAGTTAGTAAAGTTTTTATTAACTATATAGAGCTATTTATTAATAAGGTTATAGACTTTAATAAGCTATAAAATAAGGATATAAAAATACTTAATAGCTTAAAAACTTAGGCTTTATACTAGAAAGAAAGTTATAAAGAATACTTCTAATAAGAGTAGGTTATATACACTCTACAGCTTATTACTACTACTAGACTAGTCTATAATAATAAAAGGGCTAGTAAGGATAGTAGATAGCTACTTAGAAAAGTAAAGACCTTTTTATTAAAAGTATATAAGTATATTATATATACTTTATACCTAGTAAAGTAAACTAATATATATCTTATAGACTACTAACTATATTATATTACTTTACTAGATCTTCTTCTACGTTATTAGATACATTACTTACTACTTTTTAGTATACTCTATAATGTTTAGTCTATAGTCTACTAAGTTATAAAAATATACTACTTTATAATTACCTTAAATATAGTTATTCCTCTTCTTACTCTTAATAGTTAAGAGCTTATATTCTTATGTAAAGGCGTAAGACTTAACTATTTATTTCCTTTACTATATTCTAGTATAGTCTACTTATAAGAAGCTATAGTTTAAGTATTAAGTGTATACGTAGGCCTATATAGAATATATACTAAAGTAAGTAATAAGTAATACTTATCTTACTACTCTATAATTAGAGTAAACGTTAGGTTATAGATTACCTTTTTACTTACTACTTAAAGTATAGCTTTATAAGTAAACGCTTCTTTATAACTCTTTATACTTTAAACTTTTCTTAGGTCCTTATACGTATAAAGAGCTTACCTACCTATACTTACTTTATTTATACTTATTCTTATACTAAGCTATCTTAACTATATAAGTACTATTACCCTTATTATACCTTAACTTCTTAGCCTTACTACGTTTATCTTTAGTATATTTATACTAAGCTACTTCTTACTAGAGATTACGCTAGTACTCTATAACGTACTAGAGAAGTATAGTATCTAGATTAATACTATTCTTAGCTAAGTTAGATTCTTATAGCTAGATAATACTCTAAGATAAGTAGAAGTTGTATAGAATATAGTATACTGCCTACTTTCTAGTCCTATTTTAATTTTAGATACTAACTTTATAGACTATTATAGCCTTAAACTATACTCTAGCTACTATACCTAAACCTCTTATAGAATATATAGTTATAACTTACTAGCTACTAGCTATAACTCTTACTAAATTATAAGTAGCTATACTCTATCTATAGACTACTACCTATATAACTATATATATCTTTATCCTTCTATATATACTTATATACGCTATCTTCTATAGCTCTATAGCTAATACTATACTTACTATTATTCTTTAGGCTACTTTTAATACTATCTACTAGTATCTATACTCTATATTCTAGCTTATAAAGGACTAGTTATTATTAGTATTTAAGATTATAGTAATTATAATTTAAGCTATATCTATAAGTGTATTTACTTATACTATATTAGAATAGTTACTTATATATACTTTATAGCTATATCTCTTTATCCTTAGTATTATTATAGCTACTAGACTAATCTCGTTATTATAGCTAAACTACTTATAGTATATAGTACTTATTACTTATCTCTAATCTACCTCTATATTAATAAAGAAGGCTATAACCTCTACTATATATATAACTCTAATCTAATACAGCTTATTCTAAACTTATATTCTTATAATACTAATAAGTATCCTAGAATACTATAACACCTACCCTAAATACTATAATTTATCTAACTCTTAAAATTATAAATAGCTTCCTCTTTCTTTAGTTTTAATACTCTACGTTAAGCCTAGCCTAGCTTATACCTCTTTATTTCTTTATATATTATCTTTATTATCTCCTTTTATCTCTATATATATTATAGTTTTAAAAATAATATAGTAATACTCTTATTTATTACTTTAACTAGCATTATAGTTCTAAGATATTATAATAGTCTTATAAATAATAACTACTATCCTCCTAGTTTACTAAAAACTATAGTTATCTTATAATCTTTAATACTCTCTCTAGCTTTTTAGTAGGTATAATACTCTTAAGCTATTTATATCTTCCTCTACTTAAGATAATATATCTATATATAGGTTATTATAGTAAGTAAATATACTAGAAGTCTTAGCTATAAAGATATACTAGTATATTATATAGAAGTTAATAAGTAGGTAAATTTTAGTTTAAAACTTACTCTTACTAGTACTAAATCTTTTACTCTATAACTCTTCTTATAATTATATATATATCTTTATTTCCTTATAGTATACTTTATATCCTATTAAGTACTTTTCTATCCTTCTATATTTATCTCTACTTCTCCTATTAATATATTAACTATCTATATCTTTCTATCCTATTAACTATTAAAATAGTAAATATTAAAGACTTAGAAGTAGTATTCTCCTTAGAACTAGATATAATACTATAGGCTTTAGTTCTATAATATAGAGTTATACTTATACTCTATAATTCTTCTATACTATTAGCTATATAGGATACTATAATCTATTAGCTTAACTAACTTAGTTATATTATAGTTACCCCTTAATACCTATAATATATAATTATACTAGTGTATAGGTTCTCTAATTATATCTTCTTCTACCTAACTTCTAAGCCTTACTACTCTATTAATAGCGCCTACTAGTAGTAAGCCTTTACTTATACTTAGTAATACTATAGTTAATATAATATATTCTACATCCTTTTACTTAATAATATCGTACTACTTACTAGTAATAATATTACTTAGCTCTTCTAGCCTCTAAAATTTTAACTTAATACTACTTTTAGTATTATAATTAAAGCCTACTACTACTATACTTAAGAGCTTTACTTTAATATTATTAAATAATATAAAACTAAGCTCTAGTAGGTTTCTCTAATATAGTTAGTAAACTAGATTAATAGTATATTAATAGAGCTTAGTATTATTAATAGTTCTACTATTACTAAAGGAGTAGTTAAACGCTAGAATTTTACTAGGCGCTTTTATCCTATATCTATAGCCTTTTAGTTCCTTTAGTAGTGAGCTTAAGTTATGCTATATAACTAATAGCCTTATCCTCCTAGCTCTTTTTATACTAGTAAGTGTATATTTCTTATATTTATAAATAATAGTTAAGACTAGAATAAAATAGATATTAAAACTAAGTTTTGCTACTAGAGGTAAAGTAAGTAGTAAGAAGGACGTTAGTATAGACATAAGATAATAGTTAGTATATGAGTATAGGATAGATAGCGATAAGGTAAGCATATAATATAATATTAGTAATTAATATTACCTTCTAATATTCCTTTTAGATTTTTTTTTTTCGTCTTAACATACACTTCGTACACCTACCTTAGCAGCAGTAAGCGCCCGCTGTTATGATGACTTCTTTGCGGGCTTGGTAGTCGATCTTCATTCCATTCTTAGAAATGATGGAAACACCTGTTGCGGTTGGCTCACCAGACTCGTGGGAGAATAGGATCTTGTCGACTGTGACGGAGGTTTTGATGGTAATGTTTTCCCGATGGTGGCCCTTGGTGATGAAGTCTGCTG
>Ga0210040_10002303_pt1 | contig 27142 bp, 14 predicted proteins | sample CryGeyCG12114_NA_FD_185462 | JGI IMG/M metagenome (GOLD analysis project Ga0210040, IMG submission 185462) | Groundwater microbial communities from aquifer - Crystal Geyser CG19_WC_8/21/14_NA (SPAdes) (version 2) | ecosystem: Environmental > Aquatic > Deep subsurface > Groundwater | place: USA... | reverse complement strand
TGGGGCAAGAAAAAAATTCAAAGTTCACCACAGAGTGTAAATGCTACGCTCGTGGCTGGAAAACCAAACCTAACTGGGAAAGAAGCTCAGCGCACCTATTTTTGCCCCACATACTGAACCCGGACCACAAGATCTATAGCAAGATAATGGTTTCTTCAACAGCGAACCTAACATAATATGCTTAAAGGCTACAAAAATGCTCACATCGGAAAACTTGAATTAAAGTATAAAGGAGGTATTTAGAGTCTTCCTAACCTATTAGAGCGCCAGCTTCAAACATCCATGACAGAGAGAAATCATCATTACCATTGTTGAAAACACGTTGAGCGAGTGAAGATGATAAAGAAATAAAAAAGTTCCTTGGCAAATATAATATCTCTGCTGCCGTCGTCCCTATCATTCCATAGAGTAAGACAACAATTTATAAGTCTGAAAGCCCTAGCATGGAAACTTTTCTCTAACGTGCGAAATCAATGTCTTTCAGTGACTCTACACCCAATTCCAAGATTTATCTTTGGGTACCAAGACCCAACTTCAAAGTTTTTGTAACCGTTAATGCAGGTCTCTTTAAAACATGCTCATTTCAGTGGAAAATTTATCGGAGCTCTCTCCACTTATGTGAATATGTTGAATCAACCATGTCACGAGCGGTATGGATATAACATCCCAAAGGATCCACAATGTTGACATGAGTCTTTCAAATTCATAGAAAAAATTCCTGCATACATAGAAACTACATTTTGAAAAGGAGTACAAAAAGTAATTAAAAATATTCTCGGCAACAGAGTCAAACCACTTGCACACTTTAAAGATGCAGGTATGCAGAAGAACACGATTATACTATTGTTCAAAAGCAGAGGCGACACGCACAGTTCGTAGATCCTCGAATTTATACATCATGAAAAGGAAGTTGAGCATAGCCAAACTATACACCCTAGGATTGAAATACAATACGGCAAATGGGTGAAAAAAATTCAAGGTGTATTTGTACGTGGAAAAACCTTTCTCCAACCCACTCGAACTAACTAAGCCATACTACTTTCTCTTGTTCTCCATGTCGTACGAAAAGTATAAAGTTTCTACGTGAGCACAAAGCCATTCAAACGAATCAGCATTTCTCACAGCCTTTGTTGTACAGGGTAATGTACATAATACCATCCTTGCAGCTCACAGTTTCTGAAGCTTGAACATATTCATGTTCATGGATTGCATTATTATTCCCATCTGGCTACACGCACCCATTTATGGATTTTTACTTTATCCTTTGAGGAGGCTAACTAAGCTACGGCACCTAATAAACTAGCAAACCACTTTAAATCTACTTGATAAACCAACAGTCTGCTTATCCCACTTTCTCTCACAATAAGTACACAATCATAATTTAATAATATACACCAACTAACGATTCATCCCATGAAAAAAAACTTGAATACAGGATTAACTAAATCATATCATACCCACATGAAATCCCTTCTCATTATTCACAACTCTTCATTTATGCACACAAAAAACTTGACAAGAGCAAATAATCCATCATTTTTTAATGCAAACTATTTGAGCAGTATCATCAACAAGACGAGGCTACTAAAAACCCAAAACGCATATAAGTACTTTATCTATTTCAGGTCTGAAAAAGCGCAGGAACTCCAGTACACAAAAACTTCGTATTCTCCAAACACTATAGTCTAAATGTCATGATCCTTAAATCCATTTGTAGAGTCATTTTAGTGAGCAATTGTGGAATGAGAAAGGCTCAAGAAACGTGAAGAATCTACAAGGAAACTCACTTCCTTAATGGCTTTCTAATGTTGGCAATCACATTTTGTAAGACATTTGACAACCAGGATGAGAATCCCAACCTAAGGTGCACTCAAGCAGTTCCCGATGCAACGTCAAAATGAAGACCAGAATAAAGCATGACTGACTCAGTCAGTGCTGACTGAGAGTGAGAACGAGTAACTGGCTTTCTCAGAATTCTGTCAATTTTCTAAACTGAATCTCCCAAAGAGATGAAAGGACTTCCAAAACAATAATAGTAAGCTCAGTCAGTGAGCTCACAGAGAAAGGGAATAGATTTTCTATTTCCTTTCCCAACACCTTCCTTCACAGCCACTATACTTATTTCTTAGTTCGTCTTACGAATAATTCCTTCCCAATAAGAGTTTCTTCTGTCTATACAATATTGGAGCACAAGGAAACCTACATATATAATAAGATCCCCTTTGACATGTGAACATGTTCAACAAGATCCTTCAAAGTGGCCGATGACGCATGTTCTATCGTGCATCCAAATGACGTACAGCCTCCGGCGTTCAATAGCTTACCAACCTTTGCTAAGACTACATGGATGCTGAAGCTCGACTAGACCGTGGATACATGATTAAATTTTACAAAAAGAGGAAAGTGTGCGGATACTTACTAACTAAGCCATCGGCCATCACAACATAAAACGAGCAACCTCAATCAATCCTTCTAAAACAAACTAGATGCTGAATGGAAATATTGAAGATCCCAAAAACGTTCTATAATACCGGAGATAACAGCAGTACGTCACAAATAACAATGTCCATTTATTCAGCATCCATAAAGATTAAATCACGTTACAATTACATCGTGCACTGTTCTACGCGTGTAATAAGACTGTAACGGTGACACACTCAATGCACAAAAACAATTGAAAATAATAATAATCATCATGACAGACGCATAAAATAAGTATTAATTATATTTCAAAAACACTGTACAAAAACTATACGTCAGAGAATTTAAAAAACGTTAATCAGTCATACAATAACAACTACATACTAATAAAAACAATACGATTACGAAACATGTAAGGACATGATCATTGCGATAAAATTTAAAATATTGTATGCTGCATAGAAGATGCTGTGAGCCAACTATTTGCAAGGAGGTTTAATTGTTTGATTCAAGCATCTTAATGAAAAGTTGGCATACCTTATCACCAAATAAGGGAAAGTGCAAAAGCAGCAATTCAGGACGTCTAGAGTGATACTGGATAAGTTACTGAGTTAAAGGCGAAATAATTATTACAGCGATTAAATTCCACGTGAATAGTCATATGTACATTAATTAATAAAAGTAAAGATATTAGGAATTAGGAAATAACCAATCTTATGCATCATTAATTTCAAGTGCAACTTTTTCGAATTTTCGCTTTTCAAGTACCAGTCCAGCAAGCGAGCGCACAAGCTTTCACATGAAATACATAGATTAGTTGCTTTGCTAGATGTAGCTGTACCCCACAGTTCAATCATATCGCGTATAGTGTGAAAGACAGTGAACCAAAGCCCGAGCAATATTGTGAAACTCATTCATTGTCAGTGAAGTATGACCTGGCCGAGTACAACTCCCGAATTCTGCATCAACCATTTTTTGCAGGTTTGTCTACAAGAGGTTTCCACGACAATTTTTCATCCAGAATCAGGCCTAATAGTTTTAAAGACTCTTCTAATTCAACCCCATTTAAAATAATTTCGAGCTGAAAGCTATACTTGCTGATCTGTATGAAATATAAAATATATAAACACAAACCATCATAAAGCTACTGACTGATGGTATTTCTCAAAATGCCATTTTAGTCTAGCAACGCTCTACGGTAAATTTGTATAAAAGCGCAAAAAAAGTTGAAGGCTTACAATGTACCTCAAAAACCCGTGAACGAATAATTTAATATTTATAAACTCACTAAATCCTCAGCATAAACTCAAGTACGCATATGAAAATAAGTGGTTTCATTATTAAAAAGTTTCCAACAAATATACACTCCAGAAATCTAACTAGACTACTTCTCCCAACAACAAAAGTTGCATAGTTAGTAAAATTAACCACCCCCGTTAACATAAAAGCGTGCGCCAGTAAACTTTTGAAAAACTAAATTGACGAAACTTTTCCAAAACAAACCAAGAAAGAAATACTTCCAAAATCCAAACGATCCCGTTACTTTTTGTCATCATCATTTCATAAAAAATAAACTGAAAAATATTCTCATCATTCCCCCATACTAAAAAAAACAGCGACGTCAACTCCTATAAATAAATGACATTTTTGTCTCAACTTGTCAACAAATAGCTCGCCCATTGTAGTCACCAAAACTTTCTCGCTTTGGTTAGCTTTTGTTTTTGCACTTTTGGTTATTAATACCACTGTTATCACTACTACCTGTCTGTCTCATCTCATTACTTTCCGTAGCCTTGTTCAAATATACTAGCACACAGAAGCAATACAGCTACCAACAAACCAGCGGAAAACCAAAGCTCATTCCCCGTCTTTGCATATGTATATATGCATACATATTATATTTTATCCAACAAAAACTAACAGAAATCATCATTTACTATCAGTCAGCCGAAAAATGAGCTTATTCGTTTCCTGAAAAAAAATTGACCCCTCATATCTCAGATACACGGACTATAACTATCATGTTTTACTAGCACTACTATTCATTAGCAAATAAATATATTTCCCCTCTACATGAACTCCTAATAACGATAGATTCCCAAGAAAAAGGAATCAAAGTTGGAACTCAGTCTGAACAAGAAAGGTAGACAGCTCCATACTTCAAAGAAGCAAGTTTACGTTATATACATACACTACAGGCACATTAACTACTATAGAGAGCTGCCATGACTTGAATAAAGCATCAGATGATAATCATGACAACCAAGTGACTTTCTCTCACTGTTTTGTGGGACACGGTTCAAGTAAACTATCTGGACACGTTACTTTCAACAGCTGCCGTCTGTACTTACCCAAACATTTAAAGCCCTTGGCATCTAAAATCACTCTTAATTCTTCACGAGCTTCAAAAAAACCGATCTGTGAAGTCTAGAAGATCCCTATTATAAAATAAGTTATGCACAGCAGCACAGCAGTTAGTCGACAGGATAAGAATAGATAGTAATTAGAATTCGTTAGTTGATAATGATAATAGCAATTAGAATATTAGTTCCGTTTATGTTTCATTCCCTCAGTCTTCTAACAATAAGGTGTTGTGATTGGTGACGAAGTTTTGAAATGTGAAATAGCTTTAAATGATTTGAACAAAGCCTAAAACAATCCCTGAAAATATTAGTTCTCAGTGCCCAAGTTTATATTGCAATTTGCAATTCATAAATTAACACTACCAGCAAGAATTTATCGCACATGAATCCAATATTCTACCTTACAAGCCAATCATACCATGCCCCTTAAGTAAAAGAGCAATAATGTTGAAAACAAAATCTGAACTTTTCGTAATAGCATGAATGCGGAGGAGTCTGCTCACTACTGCAAAGCAGTGAAAGTACTAGCTAAACTGCCCGCAAAACTAACCCGCAATTCTCATCATATGCATTTTAAGGGTTCAGTCGAATTCAAGTCAACACGCTTTTGAACAAGTAACATGTCAGGTATGATGATCGCATATATCATATCTGTCCGTTCCTTGTGAAATGGAAACTTTGAAGTTGTCAGACAAGCATGACAAACAAAAATCTCTTTTATTAATGACAAAAACGGGATGACTTCCCACGTAAGTAAGAAATTCTCCACCACAGTCACACAATGCTACGCAAGTAATACAAATGTGTGCACACTAATGGACAAAAGGCTAGTATGAACGAACATGCTGGAGAGGAAAAGATTTTTGTGATCTTCAAATGTCATGAAGGGAAGAAAATGACAGCGTAGATAGTAATAAGTGTGATAAGTCTATTTATGTAAGAAAATGGGCCAAGCAGTCTCCACAGGAGTGTTGGGTTACAAGAAAATCCATTCCCGCAAATTACATTCACGAGACCAAGATTCTACAATTTCACGTTCAATAGGTAGTGAGTCCAAGCACACAGCACAGAAAGTACAATACATTTTCTCAACGGAATCATAACTTGTACACTTGCATGCAACTACTGAAAACATGTTCAATAATGTGCTCAAACTTCCAGACTGGAAATTAGTACGCCTTTTAACTGGAACAAAAAGTTCATTTGTCTGGTAGTGACATTTGAATGCAGATATTTTTCCTTCCGTTCAACATGCACAATCCCTATTCTTTAGTATCTCTGTTAAGTCAAGAGAAAGGAAAAGGAAACACGTAAAGTTAGACAAACCTTTGAGCGAGTCAAACTGTAAAGGAGAGGAAATAGTCCAAACCGACCACTACCGTTTTATTCAATTTCCCGACTAACTCACGGAATATTGAAATGGGAAAATATTCTTTACAATTCCAACCATCCCACTAACTAAAACTAACATTTAGGTGTGCTCAAGTTGGTGTGTGAATTAGAATTCTAAACATGCTTATAGAATGCTGAAATTCCACAAATCAAATAAATTTGTTAACATATTGATTACCCCTTCAAAAATAAAACTGCTCTTGTTCTACCAGTTCCACACGTTTACACACAGTAAATCTAAAATCACATAACTCCATCAAGTGGCAAATACAAAAAATATACACTATCACAATATATCATCCCGCTTTAGTTTGGATCTAGTAACATAGCAGCTACCAACAATCATCGGTTTGCCATAAAAATTAACGGCAGTAACGCATTTACTGAGAGAACGTGGTTTTAATTATTTGTAGAATTTTGAGCTTTTTCTCATGTTCTTTTCCATACATAAAATCGAAACTTGATCCTTGATTTCTGCAGTTTATTTCGTCCATCGTTGTATATGTAAACGTGAGCGTTGGGAACTAATATTTTCAGGGATTGCTGCAGGCACGCTCAAAATAATATTAAGCTATTTCTCATTTCGAATCCCGTACCCACCAACCGCACTTCATTGTCAGTTAGAAATAGAGTTACATGAAAATAATAACAATGACATTCTATAAGATTCGCGTCACTGTAGTGACGCAAATGTTCCAATAACAATGGAGTGAAGTGAGCCTACCCAAATACCCGCATGTGAGGAATATATATTCCCCATTGATTTCAAAAGATTAATCTGAATTCATATAAAAGCAAGTGCCACACAGTTGCTCATTCAGTCTGCAAAAAATTCTGGTATCAATTTTTCGTTACGTGCCATGTAATGTTCGCGCAATCTATAAGGGAGACATGAAGGGGACACATATATAAAAAAGGCCTTAATGATGAAAGGTGAGCGATGGACTAGAGCTCACTGATCTATGAAGTCATTCAGCCTCATTGTGTCCTAGTTCTATAGATCACGTTTGCAACTTTAGGCCAAACAAAAGATTCATAGAGTCAGCAGTATTGGCTATAGAGCCGACGTAATGTAGGTAGCAAGTAAAACGTGATCTTTTTTTTAGGCAAACAAGATTTATAATGAGATACTCACTGCCACGCCACTATGTCTTGACCACGACCTAATGGGAATGCATAAGGTGTTAGTTCCTTGTGGAGAACATTTTAGGGCACAGATTTCTCAGGAATTAAGTGATATGGACAGAGAAAAAGTAGAGACAGAAACTTTTGTATGAGCTTGATGAGACTACTGACTGTGGCTCTACGTCTGTAAGTTGACTAGAATCCATGCATCATTTCATTTCGGAAATCTTTGCAGTCTCGTCCTTTCTAAACGCATACCAGTAATGTGTACCATGGCTGGAAACACACAGAGAGCGGACGGGGGAAAAGAAGAAAAGAAAGTCTACTTTGAATGAGGAATGAAGTAGAGGCAGGGAAGGATGTTTAAACCAGGTAGCGATAAATAAGGGAAAAGGTCTAAAACTAATACTTTTCCAACCAAGTTTATGTGCGATGTTGTCACACGTAGCAAAAGTAGTTCACTCCTCCTACGTCTCTTATATACAGAGTACAAGAGTAACTTTTTGGGATCACCAACTTTATCATTCCTAACTTTCCCTGAAGTGCTTTTCTTTCCTTGTGCTTTCGCCTCATACTCACTCTCTCCTCTTTTTTTGGCACCCGATGAACGAGAATACGAAAAGTACGGGAAAAGTAAGTAGTAAACCCTTGTTTTCCACTTTTCTCTCTCCCTCCACCAAGCCATAGCAGCTATTCACCTGAGTCAGTTACTGTGGGTACAGATACTAAAAGACCTAGGGGTAGTGGAACACTGGGCAACTGAATCCTAAAGCTGGAAAAATAATTCTACATGTGGACTATGCAGACACGTAATCGTAATGTCCTTCCCTACATGTTCACGGCGTTTAGTTCCAAATAAATGGAATCTATCATCTATCTCTCCTTCCGTGACGAAAGCAGTGAAAACACTAAAATAAAAGTCTGCACAAAGTAACTGTTGATAACAAGTTTTACTTTCTCCCGTCTGGCTTTGAATATTAATAAGATTGAGGTTACACACCGATATCACGAACCATGCATTAATTCGCATCAGTAGTCCTAGCTTTGCCAGCCCATGGTTTATACATTAGTATGGAAATCGAACCCACATGATTCTAGTTGCCAATTATTCACACTTTAATCTAAAAGATTATGGTAGCACCCCGTTTCATGTTACAGCTATAATCCTTCAAAATCCTTGTCAACAGCACCAATAATCTCGCAACTAGAAACCTTTTACTCCAGGCATATAAATTACTTTATACTGGCACCCTGAGTTTAACACTTTTTCTACTTGTGCATGCATGAGACGCTTATCGCTTACCAAGAGCACTAGTTACTAAGTTCGCTTACAAGTCCCATTTTCCATACTTTTTATGCAATCCTCTGTCATATTGATTATGCTAGTGAAGAAAATCTCCAAATATGATGGCCATACACTTTTAGACTATCTGAAGGAACATTAAAATATTCACATACCTGGGGTCGGGCAGCACGATTTTTTTGCTGGCTCGGGCTGCTGGAGTTCCTTTACTTTTCTCCATAGCCATGAGATAGCTGACATCAGCTAAAACAGCTTCAAGGTCTGCCATGATTGGTTCCCAAAATTATTTAGACTTGTTCAGCAAATCACTTCCACAGATCTTGGATGGATATACAATTCACCAATGGATCCGAAAATTCACACTGAATTATTTTTTTAAAACAATACAAAGCTCACATAAGGTATTACTCCTTGTCTGTTTTCACCAAAGAGCTCAAAATCACGAAATATTGGTGACCAACACTCTATGTTTCCTTCTTACAGCAACACTGACACACCACTATTAGCAATCAATAGAATGTCCATTAGTTGTAGTTGGTATTTTATACCCTCAACAACACTAGTACGCAATGGCACTTGATATGAATGGATCTTGAAAAAGTGCTTGAATCACCCAGTTACAATTGATTTTTTGTAGAAACAGGTGGATGGAATGAAGCTTGATGAGTGGGGAACGTTAACGGAAATGAGTACGTCATTCAGAGCATCCTTTTCGACCAGTAATATTTTAATTGAGTGAACAGACTGAATGGTAGTAATGAGCACAGAGCTGTGCAACGTCTGTAAAGAAGAAGAAAAAAACACAACCCTTCAAATAATATAAAATTAACAAGGAAGTCATAAGGAATGAATCTACTTTCATCAGAATTTCATCAAAGATTTGCTCCATGTCATTCATTCAAGAAGGGGTGACCAAAATCAATAGAACTGATGATGACACATCTTTAATAAGCATACATATCTGACATAAAAAGAGGAAATGTTGCAAACTGCAAACATGAGCGGAGATTTTTACAAATATGAAGATAAGGCACGGAGACGGGAGAGTTGCTACCAAATGGTGGGATGTGTTTTGTGTTTTGTTTCCAGAGCGAGCGAACACAACACGTTCAAAACACACACAACAAAAGTCGTAAACTTTTTTCTCACAGTTAGTTAGCTAGTCCGTGCAGGAACTATATGCACTTGCATAAAAAGTATATTTTATTCAATAAGAGTAAACTTATTCCAGCAAAAAAAACAGGGCCAATTAGCGAGACTCAAAGGAAAACTAAACCACCAGTGAATAAATAATACATTGTTGTACGCTGTTTGTATAGCAAAAACTCACTCCTTACATTAGATTTATAGTCTCTACGGAAAGGATTGAAAGCTTACCTGTAGTTGTGACTTGTATTATACGAGATAGTAAGTTAAGCTCAAGTAATTAACTTCGAAGGACACTCGCGTTTCATCTCTGGTGACATCTTTGGCCAGCCATGTAGTAATGCTGGAACGTCTCAAAAGTAGAGTGGAGACACTATACCCGCAAGAAAACAGTGGTAGAAAAGTCAACAGCAAATATCGATTCTTACAATCATATCCAGATTATCTACCATGGGGAGAAACTAGGCAGTAAATACTCAAAAGTATCATGAAACGAAAATGACATGAGAGTTTGGCAAGTCCGGAGCATTTTGACAACATTGTCTGCCAACTAACAACTAACCCAAGGATTTTTCAATTACTGAGCCCGTGTCTTTCTTTAGTACCATCTTTTGCCCATTATTTTTGACCGTCTTTCACTCCCGACTCCCACTTGAATAAAATACTTCCAAATGTTACAAAAAGTGAAGCGGCTGTAAACTAAATGACCTATGAAGGCGGATGAAATTATTGCTATGGCTGATGAAACTATTCTGTTTTTGTTAGGAGCTTTCCCCTGCCTTGTTGGAAACAATGACTAGAAAACAATGCGTATTTCAAGTACGTAATCAGGTCTTACGTACATTATTGTGCGCGTAAATAGCAGACCACATAGCTAGCAGTTAGCATGACATGACGATAGGACTCATGAAGGCGGTGAACTAGACAGTGTAATGACGAATTAAACTGCAAATTAATGGTTTACAGAGAATAACAGAGAAGGCACTCGAATATACAATATTAACTTTAAGGGAGCACGACTTGTTCACCGATTGATTGCAAGAAAACAGGTTACCTTAAGATACAGAAAAATTACGAGTTACAAATATATGACAATTAATTGCACGCGTATGCATTATGCTTTCTCACAGCTCACAGCTGCAATGGGCATGTCAAAGATCGTACGACTTTAAACTTTTATGGACCACAGCTTACAATAGATTATAATTTACAGCTTCTGACGAATGTCACATGTGTTTGCAAGACAGAACTGTATTTAAGAAAGTTGTAAATGCGCTGATTGTATTCTGGTTGTCAGAATTTGAATGGACTAATTTTTGAAATTATTGGTGGCAACTGTATAACTAAAAAGGGATCGACTTGAATGAAAGATGATGATCTATTTAATAATTTGTTATTGCCAAGCTAGTTATTACCGTACATAAAAATTCTTATTACGTTTTAGGAATTAGTAACCAGTAATTTGTATTGCAAATCGCAACTAACTTTATTTACCGTCAAAAGTTTAGATTATTAGCTATTCATTACAAATGTAGTTTGTGCTGATCACGTACTAGCTCAAGTATTCAAGTTATTGCTTTTTACATACCTCTATTTATAGATATTTAATTATAGGCGGCAAATCTACAATCCCTGGTTCAAATGAAAGAAGAATTTTATAATAAAAACAACTAGCTGGGTTTCTGGATAATCAGTTTGCTAAAGGTTATCATTTTTATCATCTAGCTACCTAACACCCTCTAATAATTTCTTCATACCTAAACCAGATCAATATTAAGTTCATGGAACGCAGTTACTCAATTCCAAGAAAAGTTGAGTAAACACAGGCAAAACAAACTTCTAGCTTGCGAACAATGATTGAAATTGCAAAATTCGCAATTTAAAATTAGTCTTGTATTGACTAAAAGCTACTTTCACAGAAATTACTTTCTTATGATAATTGGTTTTCCTAAGTGGAATTCTTTGAACCACAAATTACAAAACAGTACAGTTAAATTCATCGTTTAGTTCAGCAATTAAAAAACAAAAACAACCATCTTATTTGCTGATTTTAATGAAAATGAAATCACCTAAAATTTGCTTTTTCTTTCCAGAAACGAAGTTTATTTTATCATTAATTCAAAACTTTGTCGCAATAATTACAATTTACAAACATTTAATTACTAATTGTTCGTCTAGTCCTGACACAGGCAACAGAATTTTAATACCAAATCGATCAACCTAACCAAAACAAATGTTCACAACTTGAGTTTTCAAATTAATTTCAAAGCTCACAATCCCAAAGGGATCCAATCCAAGAATCTTTAAGTGATGTTAGACGTATCAGCAATTAAAAGAATAGAAACAACTTGAACTTACTTTAATTGTTGTTCACATAGTTCACTTCACTAAATTATTGTTCACGCAGATTAAAAACGAAATGATTCTTTTGGTAAAATCCAAAGTCTATCCAAGAATTCTTTTCTTCGTGCGTGGGATCAATGAGTAAGTCACTTGATGTGTGCCACAACACAACACAGGCTGAACAAACTGACTCGACTCATTCACTACCACTATTCTGGTTATACAATCCGATACATTTTGTTAGGGTAACAATCTATAGATTTTCGGACAGCATTGAAAAAGCCAGCCGGTTCGTTAGTTCAATTCTTGGTTACTAGTGAACTATCAAGCTATAATCTTTCAGTATTTATTTTTTTCGAATTGCAATTGCTGAGCGTAATCTCTATGGATTTTTTTATTCCAAAACTTTTGTTGAAAAGTCATTAGTTTATGAAATTACATTTTTTGAGATCGATTGCAACTTTTGCTGTTCGTCAATAATTAATGACGATGCAAAACCAGATCTGAATAACTCATGACATGAAACATACATGAAATATTTTACTAACTGTTCAGTTTTTAAAGTTCATCTTTCTCTGTGGTCTTTGATTTTGTAAAAGAAATGAATCAATGTGTTCATATATAGTATATTTTTTCTCATTAATGAAATCGCGGACTCGAGTTTCCCGATGGCTGCCTATGTTATCCATCGCCTTGATGGGAAAAAGATGCGCGTTAATAGTATGACACTTTTAGCCATCGAGAAACTCGAACCCGCGATTTCATTAATGAGAAAAAATGTACTATACGAGTGGGATTAGAATGCAGATTATTTGCAAAACATTTCCAGTTATTCATATCTCCAGCTGCTATGAAAAAACCTTAAAAACAAAAATGATTGCTTGGATTGCACGGTATTGATATTTCTATCTCGTAGTATGCTTAATTTAAACAGCCTCACTGGAAGCCTTCCATTTAATCCTTTAACTTTTTATCATTCAAACTCATAAATAAACTTGAATTAACTTGTAATATATTCAGCATCGCAAATCATCGTTAATTCAGCATCATAATTATCCAGTGACCTACTAACTTAACCCCACCACCCCACTGTCCAAAATTCCAAAAATAATATGGTACCCCAACAAGATGTAACGCAGCCTATACTGCTGAAAACCCTTCTTTTTGGGAGCACATTGGCACGAACAAGCGATCAGTTTTGATGCATTTTACAATTGTATACCAAGAAAATACCATTAGCAAATTAACTAACTACATGCACAAGGTAAAGATCATCAAAAGCTGATGATTACTATGTTGGAATAATATACAGAAAAAACTATATTTTCATAGTCACCACAACAAAGAATTCAATAAAACTTACACGAATCACTTTTGCTCAATTTGCACTACTACTGTTGCACTTCATTGCATTCCCTTCATGATACATAGTCTATATATGTTTTTATAATGATTTCACAACTGTCCTAACTTTTTCTTCCCTATGGAGTTGATAGGCTTGAGAACAGCACATAGAGCACATAATATTATAGTCACATCATCATCATCATGATGATGATGATAATGATAGTAGTTGGTGAGGACAGCACTGTCGAACTACTAGTAGCCTCGTTTCATCAGTAGTCCACCGAAAACACACACTTTTGTTTATTAGTTAGCTGGCTTGCTAGTTAGCTCTTGGTAAATCGTATACTCTTGTTCTGGTCATATACACTGCATATCTATATGCATACATGCAATGTGGTTGGTTTGTTTACTCCCCAGCTAATGGTAAGTGCACAAAAGCATTTGTCAATTTAGCTTATTCGAACTACTGTAGTGGACAACCTATTGTGTCCTATGATTTTTCCAATATCTTATAACACATATGTGTCACTCACTGAATAGTTAGTAAGTTGGTTAGTTTGCAACAACCCAACTAACTGACTATATGGTTCCCGAGGTCTCACAAAGTTATTTGCACAATGCGCATGGAGGAATCCCGTAGATATGATTTTACATTTCGGCGTTCAACTTGTCCATTCAATTAATAATTTGGGAAGACTGTATTTTCCCAGTAATTAGATGGTTTGTTTCGGACAATTGAATACTTACTACAGTATTGCAGCAAATATGGTAACAATAGTGAACGAGCTGTGCAGTTTTGTTTACGATGCACACAAAGCCCAGTCGTGTACTAGGAAGCACCAAAGAGAGCTCTGCGTTGTGAATAAAGTTGTGAGGAAAATATTCGCTCTTCTTATCACAGAGTGAGATAGGCATGGAGGATGGCATGGAGCAAAGTAGTTTAAGTCTCGTAGTAGTTGGTTAGCACTGCATAGCCGTTTGCTTACTTACTATGGCAAACATTGCTACCACTGCTTCACTAGTCGAAAAACAGAGTCGTTCGTTCGTGCAAGGAGAAGCAGAAGTCAAATTGGAGAAGAGCATTTTTTTGTGTTGCAGTGTCTATGGCCATATGTGTAGTACTAACTAACTTACTCACAGATCTCATTGTCTTCTGACTGACGAGCGTGGAGAAAAAATTTTGCTCATATATAATGTTCCTGGTTTGCGAGCATCTGAATTTATTGTGGCCCTTTTGCTGATGATTGCGGTAGTTTTATTGCTTTGTTTATGAGAGGGGATCACCTGGATCACATATTAAATGTTATCAACTGATCGGCAAACTCAACTTAATTACTCTATTTTATTACTTGGTTCACACTTTTAGAGCCATTACTCATTTAGTCATAATTCTTATTGGGAATGAGCCGTCTAATTTCCCCTTGAATTTGTGCAATCAGCCAGTGATTGGGCATTAATTTTGCTAACTCTGACTGAGCTCCAGCTTTTAGCATAGTTCAAAGCAAAATATATATTATACGGTAAGATGAAATTGAGCTGGGAGGTTGATGAGATGCATGTACGTTTACTTATATAAGACAATGTACGATAAAAAATGAAAACTGATCAAGGAAATGAGCTGCGCATACTAACTTGCCAGTATACATCAATGCAGTCATCATTTAAAAAAATCTTTCCAGACGTTACGTACAGATATATTCAACTTTGTTATAACTATTGTAAACCACAACATACTAGCACTGATTGACTGAAATGAATATATGTTTTTAAATTATTTTTTAGTCTGCTCATAATTGCATGCAGGTATCATTGCTTGCTTAAAAAACTAACTACATGGTGTGCTCATCTTCCATCTTAGATACGCGATCTGACTACTTTAGATAATAAAAATGCAAGTACGTAACGGATGCAAAACAGCAAATGATTATTACACATTTTTAAATGTTCCACATCCATGTAATGCTGCTTATATAAATTGAATATTTGTGCATACTAGTGTTCTCAGAGAAGAACACCAGATGCAGAATATTAAGGGTACAAGAGTGGATCAGCATTGCTCCTAAAGATGAAATTTATATGGAAAAAATAAGCAAAACCATTATAGATGGATGAGAATCTAGTCACCTTGTACACAACTCACGAAGCTATGAGATAGGCTCCAAAATATGTTCCGCATCATCATTCTGCTGTGGTTTAGTTTCCTAAATTCCTTCAGTGACTTCCAACTTGGTCCAGAATAACTATGCTACTGTTTGTAAACACTCCCATAACATGTCAAGATATTTTCAGAATGAAGGAGCAAAGATTTTTTCTCTCAATTTTAATGTAAAAGAGAGAGAGAGAGAGAGACTCCCACTCATTGGTTTTAATACTTCTTGGAGACTACAGCAGTACAACCAGGAGGACTAGTTTGTCAGTTAGTTGGATAATTAAACTAACTACACGTAAGTTGGAAATAGAGAGCCTTTTTACCTCTTCCTTTCCCACCTTCTTGGTCCGCAAAATAAATAGCATGTTACATTGTGCATTCAAATGTTTAGACAGCAGTGACTTGTGTTTTTGAGAAAGTTTCCGGGTCTCTAAATACATAGCATAACAGGTTATAGGAGCGGTTTCGAATTCTTGAAATTGATAACTCTTGACTTGACAAGACGTGACATAGTTCAGTCCCAGTTGGAGAGTTATATGGAATCAAAATGTGAGCACAGGAAAGGCTAATAAAGTATGCAATTAACCTGCTGGACTCTTTCCAGCAGTTCTGCGTGCAATTCATACGCATCCCATCTCCCCATGTGTCTTCATGTAGTATAGCACAGCAGCAGCATGCATATGTCGAGGCGGCGTTTGAACATGCTTTTTTATAAATTACATGGCTTTCCCAATGTCATCAATTTCGTGTCCACTCTTGAATTTTTTCCAAGATTCCCATCATTTTACTTTAGCTTCATACTAAACAAAACGAGTAGATAAAATTCACATTACTAACTAGTCAAATTTGTCGGAAATATTGGGCTTCAACTCTAAATGGATGCTGAAAACAGACCTAGTTTTTTTTCAGGTTTGATCTCCTTGTTAAACAAGAGCCATACTAACTGCATTTAGAGCTTAATTACCTTTATTTCATTCATTTGCATTGCTATTACTAACACTTAAGTGTTAAAGAAAACACAAACGGACTCAAAATCCTAAACCCAATCAATACCAGGTTTAACTATAATGCAATAAAGCAATCTGTACACTGCATTTGGACTGCCATTTTTTGCAAGACAAATAGTATCCATCATTCATGAAAAAATATTAAAACCATCTGTTTGAATGGAACCGCATGTGCATCATGGCTCACTCCAGTGCTTCCCTACCAAATTGATGGTGTGGTGTACGCATACAGAATTAACATGATGATTGAATCCTAAACTGCGTATAGTAGAATCAGTCTGTTCTGCCTCTGGTGTGCATCTTCACCAGACGCCCATGGTGGAAAGCACAAGCTGAGTGACAGTGGTATAGGCGACCTCCTCTCGGCAACTCGGATCGGATTGAATCGGTGGACAAACTCTATAGAGTAGGTGTAGCCTCAATTCCTAATGTTACAGAAGTCCCAGAGCCATGGTATAGTTCCCAAAAGGTCTAGTAACCTAACTTGCTAACTCATTGGAAATTTAATGAATGTCCATGCAAAGCTCATACTAGTTTAGTAAAAGTTACTACTACCAGGCTACTTTGTTGTTATCTGCGGGAGGGAACTATAGTAGACTGCAATCTGAAGAGTGGGCCTGTTTTTTTGGCAAACATTCGTGTTTTCTAATCGCACAGATGCAAAAGACCATAATCCATCTAGTTCCTAGGGCTCATGTTGTCATAACTGTTTGGCATGGGAGCAGAAGTCACACTATACAGTGTTATTGCATTTGAACTAATACATAGCACCGCCCTTCTTTTACTTCTAAATTTTTAGGACACCCTGCGAGATAGTTAGTTCCTGTGCATTTAAAACTAAATTAAGAAATAAATTTAAAATTGTATAGTTGATCTGTTCACATTAAATATGCAATAGAGATAGCGTGGCTTTTATAACAATGTCGCATAAACTTTTAACTTATAATACCAAATAGATTTTCACTTGTTATGAACCTAATTGACTTAATCTATCAAAGGATTGCGAGATTAAATGTTTCAAGTTCTGGTTCATACCTTCTGTATCCAATTTCAAAGGATGATGTAACTCTACAATAGTTAGTTATTAAGTGACTAAAGTATTGACTAAATTTCTACTACAATAAATAGCTAGCTCGTAGACGACACTTTGTAGTCTCTGATGTTCACAAAGTGCGGTGCATTATTTTTTAATTAAAAGCACGTAAGGATTGTAATAAATTAAACATATACTGATTTCTATCCAACTTCAATACGAATGATTACGCACAACGTGTAATTAGTTAATATGAACTAGTCGGCCCTTTAAGTCACATGACTTGACGATTAACAACAAACCGCAAGTTAATTAAACTGTCAAATACCGTGGATTAGTCATCTTAATTATTTAATTTTATAAAAACTGGAAAAAATTCATTGCCAAACCATATAGCAACCAAATTCCTCTTTAAATAACACAATAATACAACCAAAGTAAACAAATCCGTGCAGACAGGTTGAAGTAAATCTATTTGATAGGAATATATACGTTTTTTGTCTCGCTATTCCATATCCATTAGTATCTAGACATTGGAATACGTGCATAGCTACTTAGTTATTCGCCATGTTGTCAAAGGAAGTTAGTGGTGAGCATGATGATGATAATGATAGCATGTGTGCACAAAGCTGGAAGCTTTTATTCCTTATGTAGTACTGGAAAAGAGTGCGAAACATTCTCTTTTATGGTGGGATGAACGAAGGGAAAAGTGTACAACGGGAGGCTTAGGAGACGGATATTAAAACAGGAGAGGGAAAGGGGCAATGTAAACCGTGTATGTAAGTGTAGGTAGGTAGGTGTCCTCGTATCCTCCACTTTCTTTTCTGAAATGAAATGTGAAATTCACTGGAATACTTGAAGAACACGTTTCATTTCATATAGTCAGTAGTGAGTGTCATCCCACCAGAGAGAACCAGTTCATTCCATGGTTAGTACTGCAAATGTGACTTTCACTTGATGAGTTTTTGGTATATATATGACCGAGTGAAATGGATGCGAAGCTTTACCACTTGAGATATGAGGCGGACATCAAGATTGCATCTTAAAAGTGTCATTCATTACTACTCTCTGGTGTGTCTCTCTAGAGCCATAGGCCATAACTATACAAGCGTATGCCATCATTTTTGCACAGAATGGAGCTCCAACTCCCAGTGCAATTATTTTTGCACACAATGTCAGTAGAAACTATTAGTCACTAACTATGGTAGCAGGCTCTCAAAACTTGGAACGCATAAAATGCGAGGTTATAAACTTCCTATTTGTATGATGATGATCATATGGGCATGCTTATCAGGTGTCCTAACATCAAATGTCTTACATCTAATATCTTCTGCATTGAATGAAAACAAACTCATAGTACGTCTTAATGTAGACGAACAAGTCTCCATAGGTATTTAGTTTATGTAGAGGTAGTTGAATGCAGTATGAAGCTGTGGAATGTGTGTGAATATGTGGCACTACACTGACACATTCCTTCATTTGTGTCATTATTGAGATCAAAGGGTTCATCGTAACTAAATACTTCATCTAGTTACCCTAATCTGTCTAAAAAATGTATTTAGTTATAAGTGCAACTATAGAGACTTTGACAAAAAAAAAGTGTAACGATCACATCCCCATTCTTATCATGACAATAAAAATCAATATTTATTTAAAATCTGTTGAGTATACGCCTGGCTCTAAAGGAAGGGCCAAACGAACTGATTCCAGAGTGGTGTGTACCGCAAAGCATATTATTTAAGCATAATGTACTTATGTTATACAAAATAAATATATAAATTACCTATGCTTATTTAGCTGGTGGTAGGATTGAGGTAGCAAAAGCACAACAAAAGTTGAAAGACAGATCCATAGCAACTAATGGACGTCCCTGTCCTCTTCGTAATAGAATTTACTGGAGTATTTGAAGGCATAATGTTTCTATGCAGACCAGGATGAGTGAGTTAGTTAGTAGTATAATGTTGAGCAAAAGAGGTGAACACTTTGTACATAATGATTTCGAGGATGGAAAAGACAAGATAATCATATTTACTGCTAAGAAAAATGTGGAAGTGAGTGACAAGCATAATTTATGTTCCTGCATTATGCAAAATTTAAATGCATTGCATATAAACAACTTAGGTTTTCATGACACAGTTGATTCCAGGGAGAATCACATCATTATTGCGCTTATATTATCGTTCTCACTTTAATGTCACTTTATTGCGAGCTCATATGGTTGCGCTCTTATTATTGTTGCCTTACATTATTGCCACTTTTATAATTGTATTTGCTATTACTGCAATTACTATTTCATGCTGATGCATCTATAGCTCTTCAGTGAATTGGGTTGCCCTTAGAAGGGCCGTTCTTGAAGTAAATAGAATATAGAATAAATGGACCCCAGTTTGTTTTCTCTTACTCCGTTTAGTCTCCATTTAAATAATTTGAGCATTACAAAGTTTCATATCGACATCAAGCAGTACAGCATAAATAATATTTCCATAAATATAATACGTAAATTATGCGTGCAATGATAACAAATACAATAATAAACGTGGAAATAATGTAAGCCAACAATAATAAGAGCGCAACCATGTGAGCTCGCAATAAAGTGAGAACAATAATCATGTCACCCGCTTCCAGGATGTGAAGTTTGGCAAGGCGATGGTACATTCACAACATCCCCCGTTTGATTTTACCGATTGGTTTATATCTCCATGTTATGTTATTGAATCCTATTTATGATCTCCATGGCATTAGGTGCACACTTCACTTCCACTTTTACACGTATTTGTTAATCACTGTGACTTGACTTGATAGTCGAATTAATGCAGTAAGACTTCTGTTCGTCTGCCTTAAGACATTATATGAGTTTGTCTTCTAGAATTAATACATAAGATATTTGATGCAGGACATTTGAATTCGACGGCTGGGACATTTACTGGTAGGATTCCTGATAACACATTACACATTTGATCATATAATATGAATCTTCTAAGGTTGGCAGTGAATGAAATGAGCAGTCCCAAGAATGACATGTTCCAATAATCAACACACATATTCATTCACCGTTCGCTAATTCGTGTTATTATATTTATTCACTCCTAATACAAGGATTGAGGATCACTAGATACAAATCGTAACAAAACAAGCAATGTACACGTGCTACAGTCAATGGATAAGTATATAGTAACATGTTCACAACGTGTGGTTGACATGAGAACGCAGTCATTTATAAACTCCAAGTGTGCAACAGACTCTTTTTTTTTGCATGCTGCAAGATTGTGAACTCTCATTGTGCAGGTTTCTCTGATCCACTGGAAATGAAATCATTGCAGGGATCGGAGGAAAGAAACTTGTTCATAGTTCATTAATAATGAGAGAAGATAATGAATTTCACTAAGGACGCACACCAAGTGTTCAAAAATGGACATAACGTAGACATGAACAATACGCTGTAAAATTGTACTTAATACATGACCATAACTCACGTTCAATGTATTAGTATGTAGAGTAATGAGTTTTTTAGAGGAGGGTGGCCCATTCATTAGATCACAACAATGACAAAACGTACAAGTGATACATTAAAGTACCATAACAATGTGAAGCAGACATAGTTTCCAGAATGATTGGACCATACAGGCAATAAATGTATGAAATAATTTGTAATTGAACAATTCAAACAATACGGTTATTTAACCTGACCAGTTAAAAAGAAGAGAATAGTGTGTGTTTGAAGTGCAAGAGCTAATATGAAAATTATTCACATGTGCAAAATAAAGATACTGAATGAAAAAAATGCAATTCTTGGATAAAACCATACAAAAATGCTAACTCAATAATAATTATCATTGAATATTTGTGTTTGGTTGATTACTAGTTTCATTAAAAATATTATTTGAGACGTAAGTAGATATTTCTTAGAGGTTTTATCTTGATAACGGTTAATTAGGTTGGAGTACAACTTCAAAAACGTAGAAAAAAAAAGAATTTCCGAACAGGAGCAATTTAGTATTCTAAATGGATTTTGGTTTGACAATCATATAGCATTATGACTAACTAAACACAAAATTTGGAGTATTGCATCAATAATATAAAAAGAGGAACACCCTCATAATTTCTTTCCAGTGCGTTACACAACAGAGTTTGGAATAAACGAAAGATCCTTAATCTTTCTTTAAAAAACGGACACAAAACGTACGGATGAAAACTTTAAGAGTACGAACAAACAAACTAGACTTTCATTTCACTGCTAACATTGATTAATATTTAGTTAGTATCGTCTATTGGCTAGATTGGATGCATGATAAATGCATTTTTTTCCGTCCCAGTGAAAAAAATAATCATCTAGTTGATGCGTACCTAATACTAAAAGTGGAAATAATAATAATTATAAGTATGTAATCTAGAAAGCTAGCATAACGATAGACTTCGTTGGTCACAACACGACAGTAAGTAAGTAGTAGCCAACCAAATATTAAGTTCAGTGGCTAACAAAATATAAAAAAAAATTGTGTTCAATTGTTTAATAGTTTACACAGAATGGAAAAAAACAGTAGGGAGCAACAAAAAATGCGGTCATTGTTCCAACTACAATATGACATGACTGGTAACTTCATACTATATAAAAAAAACGTTTACAATTAGAATGAACGCGCAATACCATCTATTTCTCTAGGTAGTCAAGTAAAAGTAAGTAATATCTAAAGCAACAATACCTATAGTTACAATAGAATATATAATCAATCCCTAAATGCTAAAAAAAATTTGTTTGCTTTGAGACTTGTTGTTTCTCCTTCTTTAGGTATCGCTTTCATTCCGACAAAAATGTAGATATCACAAACATCTGTAAACTGTAAAGTAAATGCTATACTTCCACACCTAATAATAAGATCACTACAGAGGTTGGCTTTTCATAATCATTACAGAGAACGCTAAACATGACTTTCGATTTGAGGAGGCTCGAGCAGAGTGTTTTCGAAGCCAAATGAGATTCACTGATCAAACTGCTAACTATAATGAATAGGGGGGACGTTCATACGCAAATCACTATTATAATTAACCACGTTTCGTAATTATCAATTAATTTTTCAATTCTTGCAGTAACCTTGTCAACAAAAATAACTTAAACCCTGAATCAGTAGAATTTCCTCGTCGTTACAATTCCGAAGATGCGAGAACGAACTCCTTCGTACGGGTTCCCAAGTCTCGCATTCCCAGTCCAGTTTAAATTGGAATCCTATTATTTACCTACCTATAGACATAATATAGGATCTATACGTCTTGATGCTTTGAAGGAACATGATTAATAAACGGTTCACTCCACATTGTTCTCAGATCGCCCTACAAGTAAATAAAATATCATGATGACATTTTTCAGAATGCTCCCGAGAGTGTAATAAATACAATTGGACCACAATGTAACACATACCTTTAAGTAAGCCATGGTCAACAAAGGTAAGAGAGTAAATGGGACCAAATAGAGCAAAGCCGGTTGAGCTGCTTTGAAAATTTCAGAGGATACAGTGGCAGTCAAAAGACCCAGAAAGTAGCCAATAAGAGAGCAATGGAAATAGCTGCAACAGGTCAACAACACAAATTCATGAGTTATACCATACAATACACCATTAAAATTAGTTAATCAATAAATATCCACTATACACATGGATGGACCGTCGGGAAAAAATCAGGTACCTTATTCTGTTAAGATGATTTGGACTGGGAACACCACATTCACCAAGATGAATGGCCTGTGTCTTTTTGTAAGCGTCATAGCGTAATACAAAACATAAGAGAAGACCAGGCATAACCTATTACAAGAAATGAGTAATTAGCAATCTCATGGGCCAAGAAACCTGATTGCAAAACCTTGGGAAATATTTTGCTCGAATCATTTGGCACTTACAATATCACCTAAACCTAGCATGGAGAAATGACCGGTGGTATAAATGCTAGGGAAAACTAGTTTCCCAGGAAGAGAAAGTTTCGGAGCTTCTCGTACCATGCCCCCCAGGTGAAGTTTTCTAGCTACCAGACCCATTGGATTCTCAGCAGGTCGTGTTGCTACCTATACACATTGACGAACAAAAAATTGTGAATTCCACACCCATTTCATTATTCAGTCACTATGAACTAGCCAGTAAAAAAAACCAATTCAACCACGCATGACGAAATAGTTAAAAAAAACTGACAGCTCAAGGCTACAATGACAAACAGATGATACCAAGCCAAATAGGTGACATGGCCATTATTTACGAATTGACAGAATGTACCCACCTTGACCATAACATTCGCGTTGAACAGGTACGATGAGAAAAAGACCCAGAAGACATCATAGATGAGTAACCCTGTTAGTAGAAGTGTTGATACCTTCAAACTAGGGAGGCGGACGAATGCAATGAATGCAACACACAACCCCATTCCCATTGCTAACATATAAGGGAAAAGAAACAGAGTATTAATACTAGCAGCACCAATGTTGCTATTTTTCTTTCTTTTTTGGTCCACATGTCTTTTTTGACGACAACCATAAAATTTAGCAGTCAAAACCGACAATGAGTGTGAATAGAAGTGGAACATGTAAGTATGCTACAGTTTTTATTGTTGTTATAGTTTAAGTACCGTCCATTAAAAGCCAATGGCCTGTTAGAACCCAAATACACACTATTGATATCGAGAGAGAAAACGACATTAGTTCCGCTCCTGTGAATCGTCCACACAGGCCGAATGATATTCTGAAATAGAGCAAAAAAGAGAGAAATTTACATCACGACGGATAATACTAATAATACACGTTCCTTTTCACTGCAACAATGAATAAAGAACAAGCAGTAAAAAAATTTCATTATAAGTTTGACAAACGGTCGTACTTATTTCCTGATGAGCAAGGTCTTATGATGTACTGACACATTGGGAGCAATAAAAATGCTAGTGCAATCGTGGCAATAACTGAAAGAAAAAACAGACCCAAGACACTTTACGTTAGATTCGTTCATCGTTAGCATAATATAACCATTAAATGAATGGGTAAAAAAATCAATTTGCGGGCGAAACATACCTGCAGTACAAATGGCAAATAGCATTTGCATAGAATCAAAAAAGAAGAACATAATCAGAAGGGATATGGAAGCTCCAAGAGGAAGGCATAATGCCTGCATCGTATCCAACGTTTGCACATCTGTATGAAAAATAGAAAGATCTGTCCCCACCAAAGAAATTTGTACATGGTAAGCGTTTTTTTATATAATGAAACATTACGATATTTGACCATGTATTGATCATTAGCTTTTTTTGTAAGTTTAATCTTTAGCTTACTGCTATTATCGCTGGGTATGCCAGACAGGGTGGCAAGTTCCTTTTCTTTCTCTCGTTCCCTAGCTTCCTGCTCCATATTAAGCGACCTGTGGTACAAGAAATACTGTCAGTTCCAGAAGTAATTACAAAAACGAATTTGGCTCCCCACTGCTCTGTAACTATAAGCTTTTACCTAAAGCTTCCATAAACTATAAGTAGGATGGAAATAAGGAACGTAGACACCCGGGATGAATCCATGATAGCATAGACCCTGTAATTCAACCAAATTAGCATTACTTAATTAATTAAATCCACATTTAGACAGTCTCCATGGATTAGATGCATACCATAATACGAATATCTCAATGTCTCCAAAAACTAACTAATTAATGCAAGTAATCTGCTGAATTTACATGTAAATAATTTAGTGCTAGCATCATCAAACAAATAAAACTTTGAGAAACAATGCTGGCAATCTGAAAAAAACGTATTTTGTAAACTATTAATTAAACGTTAGGAACAAAAAGTCATAGTCACTCACCATTGATAGTCAGGTGTGGCGTTCATTTTGACACCACTCATGTGGCGGCTGTATATTCAACCTTCTTAATTACAACGTCAGTCTCTGTAACACAAACAAATAGTTGCTCGATTAGTACAGGGCCTTCCAAAAACACACCTTAATTACTAGTCCCATACATTACAGTTTATATTAGTGAATAGCTACAATTTAAATAGATCTATTCAATCCAAATGGCACGCCAGCCCGCACGCCTGACATTGTGGAATCGGTTCCAATCTACCATCAAGATAAAAACTAGAGGACAATTATAACAGAGACCACAAAAAGTAAATGAAGTGACTTTTTCAGTCACCATTTTAATTAGTGTTCAAATTTAAAAAGTGACATTCTCGTCACGAGTAAAGCAAAACTTCGCTTTAGTGAACACACGTAAACAAATAACTTAACTTCATTAATAGCTAGCACAGCATTCAAGATAATTCCACTAACTAACTTTACTTAATGAAATCTTTCATTTCATTCAAATATCTGAGTAAAGTTGTTCAAATTTCAATCATTTCTAATTTGCACCAACTAACTAGTCATAAAATGGCAATCATTCATACCTGATCAAAGTGGAATCCTAACTCAATGTCATTATAGCGCAGTGTTATTGTCATTCATGATTCTTTACGAACAGTCCATGTACAAACCAACAACCTCTATTTTCTCTATTCATTGCATTTATACACAAAAAGTCAAACGCTTCCAAGCCCACACGGGGGAGATCTGTTCCGCTCTATTCCATAAAAATATGCGATCACCAAAAACTCCCAAAGCCACAACTTCGCACAAACTAACAAACAAAATTTACAACTAACTCATGTACATACAAAAAAATGCATAGTTAAATCAAGTCGGAGGGAACATTGACTTGCGCTAACTAAAACTAACAGACTATTATCATCATCGGCTTGTCTTGCCTATCTCCCTGCCTAACTAAATTGCACAATTCTCATCCCCGTGTTGGTGTTGATATGCAGGATGATTTCAACGTTTTTTTTACACACCGGGGCACATGGAATTGGAATATGTCATTCAACCAAAGTAAGCAAAACTTACAACTCATCTTGAATATCTCGCCTCTTTCTTTCGACATGAACTTCTCAAGTGCTAATTAAGCATTTCTATTACCTGCACTCACTCACGAGACTCACGACTCGACATGTTTGTGACTTTGAGCCAGTTAGTTAAAAGTAAAACAGAGTGCTGTCGTTGTGTACAGCACCATGAGGTTGCAAAATCCATTTTCAACACAAAATTCAAAAGAGTACTAGTTGGTTGCCTCTTAGTTATCAAGCGTTGCTTACCAACTTACCAAACATCACAACCAAGTAGAATGCACACATTTCGATAACTAACTAACAGCAATGAGATGAAATCTAAGCGAAGGTAGAATAAAAAAGAGTAAATGGCTTGCGAGATCTTCGCTGACTAACAAACTAACCAACTCGCATTTTAAATGAGTATCATGTAGAGTGGAAAATTGATGACAAAATTAAAACAAAGAGCACACCAACATTTTTAATCCACGCACGATCTGACTCTCAATTGGGCGAGTGCACATTCTCAAATTATGACCATCGCGCCAAAATCCCCATAAGGATTTGCTGGACCTAGTTTTCAAAAAATTCTTACGGCCGTTAGCGCAGATTTTTCGGTCTAAATTTAAAATC
>Ga0210040_10002302_pt1 | contig 27153 bp, 18 predicted proteins | sample CryGeyCG12114_NA_FD_185462 | JGI IMG/M metagenome (GOLD analysis project Ga0210040, IMG submission 185462) | Groundwater microbial communities from aquifer - Crystal Geyser CG19_WC_8/21/14_NA (SPAdes) (version 2) | ecosystem: Environmental > Aquatic > Deep subsurface > Groundwater | place: USA... | reverse complement strand
AGTCTATTCACAATATTTAAGGAATTCGTTGAATCAATTCTATCTTCGAATTGCAAATTGTTCCAGACATTTGTGTAATGGATTTGCATATTGCATATACAAATTTTTGTACACTTTAATCACAATGTTTGTAGCCTATCTGACGAAAAAATAGTCATGCCAAATAAATTGCACTATATACAAACGAGCAGAATGAGTGAATGATTATGGAATATTAAGGAACCTGTGTAATCAAATATGGAAAAGTGGAAAATATGAACATAGAGTGAGCAGTCCATGCATACGAGTCTTATAAAAACAACCACACATGGCGAAATACTATTATTCTTTTTATTATTATGACACTCGAGTTCAGTTCCATCATAAAGGGAGTTAGTTGAGTGGGGGTTTTCGCCCTCCACATTCATTTCTTTTACTATTTGTTGCTGGAAACTTCATCTTTCATTCTCAAAAGCTGTTCTACTCTTTCTGCATTTGGACGACAATGGTCTCAATTTGCTTCCTTTTTGTGCACTTCACTTGTCCTTGTCTTGGGACACATATTGAATGACTTTATTTCGTCTTTGCTCGCTAAAAAAACAAAGCCCCAGACAGAAGCCGTCTTATTTCATTTTCCCGTCACAAAAATACACTAATGCGTTGTGAGCTCTTCATAGCCAGTCAGTCGCAGGTAAGTCTTTGAATGAAAATTAAAACCTTCAGACTATAATGTTGTTCACTAAATTTTTTTAACCAAATAAATGAACATTATTTAAAAAAGTATCATGCGATAATTTGAGAATGCGAATGCAATCACACTATGGTTGAAAACCACAATATGTAACGGATTAAAGATCTATTTGTATGTTGAAAAATAAATTAAGGGTGCAGTTGAATAAAAGACCGCCGCTGCTTGTATTGTGTAAATTTTAAACTAATTTGAGCAATACAAAGACTTGCATCACAATACATACGGCCTTAGTAGGCATGGTTTAGCCTGATAGCATATTTAGTCTAGTTTTCAACTCCTACACCTACAGCTTAAGTTACAGATAGTGTTGGTGTTACTTCAAATAGAATAGAATGCTAGAGGTTCGTTTTCCTTTTTGTTCATTTGTAAAAGAGGCTTGACATAACATTGCGGTGAATTCTATTAGCATGAAATGAATATTAATGGAGCTGAGAATTTGCATCTGAATGAGTTTGCGACCTAAGGCAAATCATGTTTTTCACTTCACAATAAATAATCCCCAGTGCTCATCTTATTTGCGCTTTCTCTTTTGTTCGCTCCGTCTGTGCTTGCAAAGCTGATTTCAGAAACGCTCTTTGTGCGCCGAGATGATATACTACTTGAAGTAAAAACTATTGTGGGCCAAAAATTTGTCGTGCTAGCTGAGTTACTAAACATATAGGTTACTAACTACATCAGATGCGTTCCATTTTCAATCTCTGCAGATCTAAAAAAAATTATTCATCACAATCCACATCCCCGAAGATATTTAGATATGGGGGCTGAGAGAAAAGTAGCTAACTTTTTTTACACGTTTAAAAAGCAAGTAATGTGGTGAGACAATATTAAACAAAAAGTTCTTTGTTGCTCTAAACTTCCTGTAGTGTAGAGTTAATAATGTACAGATTTTGAAATATAACAAACCCATGATGGTTACTCCAACACTTCTTTCCCACCCAAATGATCATAATAATAATGACATAATGACATTTCATAAAGGTTCACACCAGGGGCTCTTTCTTGATTCTCTTCAAATGTCACTTCTTACACATTTGTTTGTGGGATTGTAGTATTAGGCAACTTAAGAATCTGTTCGATATTTTGCTACTTACTTCACTAACTAACTAACTAACTATGCTACTGCTACTATGGATGAATGAAAGAAAAAATATTCTAGCCCGTCCATTTTGTGGAGTAATCTAATCCGTATTTGACACCCCATGGTGCTCTGTGCTACTTAATTTCCGCCTTTTCGATCCCAAATTCTCCCAACTGTGGACTGGAAAAAATGTCATTTGCAATGTCTCCGTTTATGACAACTTGTAGACATCCAAAATGTTAAAAAAAATTTTTAGTTTTCATGCCGGTCCATCTCTGTACTATTAACTGTTTTAATATAAAATGCTTGAAATTTGTAAATAGTGTTAAGCTTACTTATAATGTCAAATAAGATAATTTTTCTGCTTCATACTTTGCTATTTGCAATTTGAACATTTATGTAAAATTAATGATACTGTAAGCCTACACATGCAAATATAAATTATATTTTGACTTGAAAAAGTCACACTTGTCATCATTGCATAACTAACTTGATAAGATACATACACTAAGCAAGCAATATAAATTGGGTGTAGAATTAATACCAGTCAAGTGTGTAAATAGAGAAAGTGTGCACAGGGATTAGCTGGTAAGCTTTAGATCTAATCCTATTTCCAATATGATTGCATCATAGGGAAAATGGTTTCATTCAGAGACTTCCTATGATGATGGTGTATGACAAATGAATAAGAAGTTGAACCACTTATTGTCAACAATGTTAGTTGGTTAGTTAGTTATTGAGTGAGTTATTGAAAGACGGTATAAATACATATAATAATGCCCTGCGTGAGTAAGCCTTACGTAAACAACGGAAGAAGCAAATAAAAAATCGTATGACATTCAGTTGACAGCCGCATTGAAAACACTCGGCATTCATGTTCATTTGTTGAAATGGGCCATTATGAGGCCTTTTTATTCCTTCCGAAAATGTTAACCTTGTTGAATCGTGCCAACAGTTATTTTTAAGAATAACAAAAAATAGTATTGTTAGTAACAGTAATGCTTTTAAATTTAGTAGCTATATACTATTTCACCTATAGATTCCTACAGGGGCAAAAAGACTTTATTTTTCTTTGTGACCTTCTTATATCGAATTGGAAACAATTTTGTGCAGGCTTCATAAATCTTTTCATGCATGGCTTTGCTGAAGAATAATGAGGTGGCAAAATAATGAAGCTGAGAATGCTAAGCTTTTCATTTCGTAGCATGAGGTTAAGTACACCAACTTATGGGATTCTCGGGACTCATAATTGTTTCCTCACTGTAGTAAATTTTAGGGTGTGAGGCTCCCTTGAGTGCATTATAAAAAGATGTGCAATATTTTAAATTCAAAAAATGCGTATTCCGACTCATAATTAATCGTTTTGGCTAAACTGTCAATGAATTTGAATTTTTTACTGTAACTCTGAGCCCTTCATGTAAATGTTGGTTCAAAATTAGGCATATTTACAGGAGCACGAGTTCATTGAATAGACTGTTATTTTTGCTTTAAAGACTAGGGCAATCAAAGCTCATTATAGTACAGTCAGTTAAATCACATGCTCTCGAAATATACATTGTACCGACTGTGGTTTGCTTTGTGAATGAAAGTGGTCTGTTGAGGGACACCATTTGTCACAAAAAAGGACGAACCATACAGTTTAGAATAAAAATGCAATTAAGTCATGCACACAATTGTGGCGTGCACACACATCTGTATCAATTTAGCTTATGGTGGTGAGTAGGGTGGATAGATGACAAAAAAGGCTTATTATTTTTGCTGTGATCTTGAAAAGGTGGCTACTAACTAAATGAGCGTCAGGAGTAGAGAGGATGTGAAGGACTTCTTCAGTACAGTGAAATAACCATGGGAAATTCATCATGTGAGAGCATATGAATGAATGGGTAGTGATGTGCATTTGTTATTTTTACGGGGTCGTGCACCAAAAGGGACGACAAAAGAGAGGGAGAAAGATAATACTCTGCCGAGCTCTACATATATGTGTAAGGCTTGAGTTTTGAGGTGGGGCCATCCATGCATATGATACTTGAATTTGTTTGCTCAATTTCAAGTGGATTTCCCATCTCTGTGTTCCTGTAATCTCCTTTTTTGGGAGTGAAAAGCGAATTATTCTTTGGGGATTCAAAGTGGCTTCAACTTCAACGATGAGTGCAACAATGTGAATGAGTTTTTTGTAAAAACTTGGGCATTGCTTATAAGTTTTCAAAAATTTTGAAAAATTCTGTCACCTATAATTGCTAGTTAATAGCAGCTAATAGTACATTATGTAAATAGTTCCCTTTTAACAGAGAAGTTTTTCGGTTGAAATCAAACAACTTTGGTAGCGTCCAACCAAGTAAAATAAAAATATTGTCTATTTAAGAATATTTCATTTAAGTACTCCGGATTTAATAGTTTAACAGTTAGGAATACCCTAAAATAATATCCTAAAATGCACACCTTTAATTCCCGTCTATCAACTCACACCAGAAGTGACAAATGCTAACATTATTGTTTTCACCGCAAAGTGGATAAGTGCACACACCCATTAATAAACTGCGTATATAAAACTGCATTGACACTGTAAAAACAATTGTACTCATCATCCCCATAATTCCAACGAGCTATTAACAACTTACTAAACATACAATTTTCCCCGCACACTTTTACACGATGCAAAAAAAGTTACTCCAACTAATCAATAGAGAATCCCCATTGGATGGACTGTGAATCCAGAAGGCTGTCTTTGGGTGTACACTTTCTCCTTTTGGCTCATCCCCTCTATTTTCCCGTATGCATGCAAACCATTCATACTAACTAACTATCTATCTATCTATGTATCTACTACTTACTACATCTGCTCCGTTTCCACGTATACTTACTGAAAGTTTTTGGTGGCTTCGAAAGGATGCGCTTATGATGCAGGGAATCATATTAGAAGGCGATGATCATGACTGACGATGGCTCCCCTCGTATAAAACACTCAAGTCACTATACTCATGGATTCTTGTTGATCTTAGAAAGTTAGTGGAGCAGGAGACTTTGCTCACTAGTCATAATGTACTGTATGTGTGTGGTTTGGTTTGGAAAAGCCTTGTGTTTTTATTGTACAGTCTGGGTTCATGCTGTTTTCTCACAGACCAGGAGATCCTATGGACCAGTGTAGCAGTAGTACTACTAACTAGTAATAACAATAATAACACCCAGTTTAGTATGGCAAGATAGTGGACTTAGTTAGTTCTGATGTGCTGAAAAGAAACAACCAGCTGTTTTCATAATAATCATCATATCATCATTATTATTATTATTATTTCTAAATCCTGGCCACTTCTCCTTTGGTGGTACTGGAGGTAAAAAGGGTTAACGTAAACTGTGAGAGTGTCAAGTTTTTTCAACTCCCAGTTAGTTTAGTGTGGAGAACAAGGATTTCTAAGTTGCTGTGTGTTTGCAAAAGTTGCACAACATTATATTTGGGCTTAAAAACTTTGGCCCATTGATTTGTTCCTGTGCATTGGATTTTTTTCCCATAAGGGGGCTAGCCAGTGTGGTTCCTGTGGCTCCTTGTTATCATTATGAGTTTTCGTGTTTATCAAATAGACTCATAAAAATGTATTGATTGTGGGAATAGTTTACTCGTGAACGGCTCAACAGGTCAAATGGTGAGAAAAAGTGGTCCAAGTTTGTTAGGGTTATAACATTGGGGCAACGTGAAAAAACAACAGGATCCAACACTCATTAGTGTACAGCATCTCTGTTTGTACACACTTGTGGACTTACCTTGCAAAGCTTAAGGCAGGGATGAGCTTGATAATTTGTTATTGAATGTGACTTTTTTTTTCTGTCCTCACAGAGCCAGTGTGGACAGATGTGAACAAGTGAGACGAATAGTGTCTATATTGAAACTGGCATCTTATATACAGGAGCACCTAGACGTTATGCGTGCACAGTAGCTTTCAGTCAGTCAGTAGTAGTGAGTATAAGAAAACAGAGATCGGATGGACCATCTTGTTTGTTTATTCCCGATTCTGAGTTGTTTTCTATGAAAACTTTACACTACCCTAGTTAATACTACTAGTAAAACAAGGCACTACTAACTAACTATCATCATATCGGGATCATCATCAGTCAGTTCTCAACCATAACCAATTCGAGTCAGGTTAAGAACCTACTTGGGCAAAACGTAACAACAACAACCACTTTTTTCTTCGTGTAAAATATCAAAAATAACATTGCCACTGATAAGTAAATAAACTTGGCAAAATCCTTTACCGTGATTAGCATAGACAAATAAATAGACTGTTGGTTAGTTACTACTTACCTAGAAGTAGTAACTTTTAAAAACTGTAGCAATTTGTGTGTTTTGGGTGTAAAGTTTTATTGAAAAAAGTTGAGTTTATTTTCCCTTGAAAAATGCATACTTTGTTCGGTGATCAAAATGCATATTATCGACATCCCAGCTCGTATTCTCCAGCGTTGCAACCGATGACTGCTGGAATGTCACCAGCGGCTGCAGCCGCTTATCCGTACGAGCAATATTCAGCTGCGATGACTCGCTACAGTCCATATGCTGCGGCTGCTGCTGCAGCAGCCCATTACCCAGGTCAAGATCCAGGACTAGCAGGTCGCAAGGATATGGTGAAACCACCATATTCTTACATTGCCCTGATAGCTATGGCGATTCAGAACGCTCCAGACAAGAAAATCACACTGAACGGTATCTACCAGTTCATAATGGACCGGTTTCCATTTTACAGAGAGAACAAACAAGGCTGGCAGAACTCCATAAGACATAATTTGAGTTTAAATGAATGTTTTGTGAAAGTTCCAAGGGATGATAAAAAACCTGGTAAAGGCAGTTACTGGTCATTGGATCCAGACTCGTATAATATGTTTGACAATGGGTCATATTTGCGGAGACGGAGACGATTCAAGAAAAAAGATGCAATGAAGGACAAAGATGAGACTATGAAGAGATTGCACGGTGGTGTGGTTGAAAGAACTGTGTCGTTGGCCACTTCCATTTCACACTCGATTGGAAATGAAAATAGCTCTAGGCTGGCTGGGATAATGACCGGTGTTGGCAACAAAGGAACGGTTGGCAACAATGCTCACAACGGTATGTGAAATCAATTTTTCATTTGCAACTGGTAGGTAGGGTATGGGAGATGAATAATGCATTTCAGTGAGTATTGATTGGCAATGGATTACTGAAGAGTTGTGGCGAATTGATGCCAATTTAATTCTATTCGGTAATGTCGTGACTGGCGTTATCATAGTGAACTCGTCTTTGATAGATTTGGATTTTGTAGTTGGTGCGTTGATGGGAAAATGCATGCTCGCTTAACTTAAATTTATTAGCACTAATATAATGTAATGTAGAAACGAAAAGTAAACGGTCTGCCATAGGATCATTGGTAGAAAATCACTAGACACTAAAATAGGAAAGACCAAAAAAGCTGCAATAAATTATCCATCAAGTTTCTAACCGTCTTAAATTAATGCAGCATCCTTTTTTATGACAACCACCCCTAAAAAAGATCCTTTATTATTTTCAGACACAAGTCTTCGTCTCCATCATTCCCGAGTTGGCGGCACCACCGCTTTATCAGACGCTCCTCATTCCGGCACCAATAATACACTCACCAACAATAACAACAACTCATCCGCTAGCCTCACTACTAATAATAAATGCTCATCCGGTGCTCTAATAAAATCTGAGCCGCTTGACATGAAACTGTCCTCAACTGATGCTCCCAATTGCCAGCAACAGTCCCAACCATCTGGTCTCAACAAGTATCCAGTTCCAGGGAACAATTCCCAGTCCAATACCATGCCATTGCATCCCACAAAGCAGTTTGTAGATCGATTTGAATCTTCATACCATCATCTCAATCATCACAGTCATTACCAACAACCCAGAACTGAAGATGGCATTCTTCTTTCGCCTGGATCGTCTTCTGGTTCCCCCTCTGGTGGCGGAAATAACAATGGAGATATCCATTCTTTGCATCATGGTCATCCTTCTGCTTTCAGTGTGGATAGTTTAGTCACTTCTCGGGTCGCTGCCAATTCCAGTCCTACAGGGAGCACTAATAGTACACCAATGGATCAACATAGCAGTTTCTCACGTCACAGCCCTACTTCGTATGCATCCCCTTATTGCAACAGTAACAGCAATCCTAATGGGAACAACAATGGTTCTCAGTACAACATGGGGCAAGAAGATTCTTCCTCAAATTCATCGCCAGCAGCGGCGGCCGCCGCTGTATTGGCCATGACGATGAGTGTAGAAAACCAGTATCATCCACATCATGGTCATGCACATCATCACCATGCTCACATTCACGCCCATAGGTCTGGTTGGTATGGAAACAGCGGGGGGAATCACGTGGTTACTAATGGTGACCCTGGTGACCATGGCAACAACAATGGAGGAGTGACGTCTTCATTGTTTGACTTCTCCATGGGCGGTGAATCCATCCCTTTTGTCACAAATAGAAACATGTATGCAGCCAGATCTTATTATGAGTGCACTACTGGTCATAAGTATTGAGAGTAGTTTTTTTAAAGACTCAATCCCTGTGATTAGCTATTCACGAAATGTTTGGAAGTGAGTGAATTATTCTTAGGTTTTTAGGACTACCGGTTCTTCGCATAATTGACCATCATCATTAGTTAGTTAGATAGGATTGTGACAGCAGCTGATGACAATAGGGAGAAAAGAAGAAATCCTTTGTTGTGCGTGTGTGTGTAAAAAGAGGACCATGAGATGCATGGTATTGTTCTCTCGTTCCTAGTACGCTTTAAAGTAGACAAGGCAGACAGCAGTAGTAGTCTAATACTTTTGAGTTGGTTGTAATAAAATTGGAAGACAAAGAAGTCTTTCTTTGTGGCAAAGACTGACTGACGTGCTCCAAGATAAAAATGAATATTATACTTGTGTGAGTATAGCTCGAAAAATTGTAGGTATCTTTTACTTGTGTACGATTTTAGGGATGCTGAATTGCGGACAGAAAGAAAATTTTAGAGTATTATTGGGGAAATCTGAAGAATCTAACCCATTCACTACTTTTAAATGTAGCAAAAAATCATTCCGACACGTAAAAAATGGCATTTTATAGATCACAGCTTGTTTGGGTTTGGACAATGTATTTATGCGTCGAATTTATTTCAGAAACGATTTCAAACTTTTATCATTCATAGGCGGCATAGGAAATTTACATTTGAGAGTAGCTTTTTAGCTCTATAAAAGGGGGGAAATTTCTTTGTATCCAAAATGGACAATGCTCCTGTGGTTTATAACAACTGGACCATTTGTTACTTTCCCACACGTACACACGCATGTAACTATATTCTATGTTTTCGTGCTCCAATAGACTGCCTATAAATTCGTAACAGCAGAATAATGTACAAACCCGTTTGGTTTATCACGTGCAATATTTTTCACATCTTTATTCTACCCGGTGCAGCATAAACTGCAATTTTTTTAGTGTTAACTTTTTTGTGTATGTATGATATCACAATAAATATAAAATTCCTGATTTCTATCGTCTTTTGTTACGATGAGAACTCGGACCCATCGCTATATTCATCCATTTTGTACGATTTTGAGTCTACTCCTGTGTAAACTATTGTACATAAATTGTTAATCTAAAATTGTATATTATTCCTTACATGCATTGTACTGAAAACTGTGCAGATAAATTCCATAAAGAATGTCATACATGGTTCAGTTTGTATCAAGCTACTATAGTTAGTTACACTTAAATACTACGTACCATATTTGTCCATTAATATTTAAGCAAGTGAATAGTTTGCATGAAATAAACATGTTGCATTATTCATTCAAGTCTCAATGGTGTGAACAGTTTTTTCTTCTTCACAGCTCAGTCTTTGTATTTATCTTGCATTCAAAACCAATTTTTGAGTATCATTTCTCTGACATGTGTTATATTGATTGAGAAGAATACATTAGTAATGGATGGATGAATGAGATGAATGCATAGCACAAATGTATTACTTGGGATTAATAGCAGCACCAAAAGCCTCAACAGTACCAATTCATGGATTCAATAAGAAAAAGGGTTTATGTGATATCTCAGTCAGTCAGAATACAAGGCATGGATTCACTACTATATTACTGCGAACGACTTATTACTCTTCTAGTACAACAATGCTAATACATACACAGTTTGCTTACAGGTTTAAAAAAAGTACTTGATAGGAGCAACACACACACATGCATTCAAAATTTACTATGGATGGAGGGTGTATAGAACTTTGTTGATTCAGGGAAGAAAGTTTGTTTTCATTGAGAGCACTATCCATACATACAGAGACACACGTAAAGAAAAGTACGTAAGAACACACAGTTTTTGGCAACCAAGCAATCTAAACCAAGACCTCCCATGTTAGTTTACAATGATGAGTACTATATGGTTTGGTTGGGTTCACTCTATATGAATGTACTATAGGGTGAGGTCTGAGGTGAAGATTATGCATTTAATCAAATATCTTATGAAATACATTTGGATTGCTTATGACACCAAATGTGTGTTAGATTGCATAGATCATTTATTGTTATTTATGCATCAGCAAATGAATGCCTATTACATGCAAGATTTTACTCACCTTGCACCATTTCAAAATATATGCTGCTTGGTGTTCAGAAATATTTATGCAAGTCATGGGACAATATGAATACTATTTCTCAAGTAGTTCAAACAAGGGCCACTTGTAATTGAAATATAAGGAAACATGTGGGCAGGGAAGCCTCACAGATTTTGGTAGCCAGCATGACGCCCTTCTGGAAAGAGTCAAAAATTTCTTGGGCAACAAACTTCCCACAGGAGAGAAAAATAATACTTCCTTTTCCCATAAAAGGTCATTTTTAAGAATGGTTAGCAACAAATTTCCATTTGGAATAAATGAGCATTTGCTCAAAGCACTACACTACATCTAAACCGAAATAAATAATAATAATAGCTTTAGTGATGATGAGACGGTAGTTAGTTTAGATAGGCTCGAAAAGCCTGCAGATATTTGAATTAGATTTGGAGAGGGCTGATGATGAAGCGTGACAATGTTGTTTCAGAAAACACTAAAAGTTCTCATCATACATTATTATTATGATTATGCTTTCTCTTTTATATTACTGCGTGGTTCGTGGTTTAGGGGTTAGTTCTTGGGTTCCATTAAATGTGGAAGCAAAACTCATGAATTGTATGCATAATAATGCATTCCAACCGTCATTACTTTGCATTCACTGGGAGTTTACACAATGCCCCACTATATTTGTCTTGAATACATTATAAGGAATTTAACAATGGTTCGCCACTTACAATTTTCGTGTTGACAGAAAATAATCCTCAAAAAGTATTATAATGAGGGGAAGGGATTTTCACATTAATTAATTAATGTGGGACATCTTCATATCATACACGTTTTACGGGTTCAAAGTATAAGACAAGTCAATTAGTAGAGTTTCCCAACTTTTTCACTTTCCCAAGCTAAAATAACAAGAAAAGACATTCATCAATTTCCAAGTGTTTCGCTGGGGGCCCGAGAACGGGAATTTATACCAGTCAACATGTTCAAATCGTGTGTACCGAGAGGAGGATGAAAATTCCAGACACGGAAAGCATTTTTGTCGATCTGTTGTGAGTGAGGCACAAGGCGTGCGTAAAAATATCCGATATTCAATGTACAGGGAGTAAAGCTATTTCAGTGAGTACTGTTGCTGCTCGGGCTGAAGTTATTTTACGTTTACAACGCGTAACTCAAAGAGTACACATAAAATAGAATTCGTCTGTATTTAGACTTTCATAATTTTTTATTTCATCTTCATCACTTATTTAACAGAATACCCAGATTACATGAGGCTTGTAAAGGTTATATCAGAAATGCAAAATGTTTGTTCTGATAGTTTTTTCATTAAAAAAAGCTAAGGGCTTATTTTTTCAAAAATTTCAAAAAATTTAATATTGCAAGTCCAACCCTTGATCTATGAATTCAGTTTTAACTCACTAAACTAAAGCCTTTGTATGTAATTTTTCATCCCCCCATATTGATATACGTTTGTGTCCGTTTTATTTAGTCTTTTATTGCATGCCGGATTTAAAATTAGTTCAATTACACATGACTGCTACTGTGCCACATTGAAAACCATTTCTCAACCCTTAATGCCCACATAGACTGTGGTCCAATCACTCACTAAAAAACGTCTCCCTTTGTCCATGAATTATGAATGGAGCTTACCACGGCCAGTGTAACCACTGAACAGAAAATATGGTAGTAGCTAACCCGAATGATGAAGTGGCTAACAAAGAAGCCATTTTCCACTACAAATGAATGAAAAGGGTCTCCCTTTTCACGTTCAATTTGCCATGATGAAGGTTCACAAAGGCCACCCAAGGGAGATTTCGCTGCCACCACTTTGTGAAATAAGGATTTAATAGTTGGAAACGTTTGCCCATTCATGAACAATTTTTGTATCCAATGTTGCCACCTAATCTCTGTGTGTGTACAAGGGTAATGTCTTCATAAAGGAGTCACCTCCACTTGTTAAACGAATTGGGTAGTTAGTTAGCTAGCTGCCCTATATGCTATGCTGTACTCACTGTATAAAAGCTAAGCAAGTAAGTGGGTATATAATACAGTCACGGCTCATTTCATAGTGGACAGCAGCTATTTATTTGGGTCAATGGTTATGGTTTACAGTCTCGTTTTCACATCTTTTCCAGATGTAAGGGTTTCTTCCCGAACAATATGAATTCAAGTGAGTTTCTGTGTGTGTATTGACATATAATGTACGATTCTTCTAAAAAAATCTACTTATTTGATGATTTTTATAGATAATGAAGCAAAACAAAGCCAAATGTATAATTGAAAATAAGGAATTTTTCAAGTTGGAACAAAATAACTACAAAAAATGGTTTCATGTTAACTGAGGGGAAAAAATAATGTTTTGCAGTCAATTTGTTTCTATTTGTATACGTTGAACCATGTCCTCGTTGGAAAAAAATAAGGTGTGGAAGGGAAGAAAAGAGTTGAGTTGACGAGATGACTAATGATAGGGAGCTTCCAAGGAAGACCAGCCAGTCTTAAATGTCTAAGCATTTCATGTTCAAGTGAAGTGCACAGCTGCTGTTTCGTTTTGGGGGAATCCAGAGAGAAACTGCACGAAAAGTTAGTTTCACCGTTTTAGAACATAATGAATATAGAATGCCTTGCATGCAAAATTAACTTAAATATATTAACTTCTTCATTTTGTATAGAAACGCAAATAAAATCTTAAAGTTATTGTCATCTCATCAAATTCACTATTCAACCGCATTATTATTTCCAGTCCCATAGTCACGGGTGCAGTACAGAATTAAACAAACATTCAAATGAGTCTTGTCTTCATTCCCAAACTTAAAATCTTAAAATTCTTGATCTTGGAAGATTTTTATTTTCCTTGAACTTTGTCAAAGCACTCACTACACAATTAGCAAATTTTAACCAATATCACAATCAAGCGCTTGAAATAATCATAATGGGATATTTACACAACATTATTTTAGTTGCACTTTTGTTTGCAGCGTTGTGCACAGATTGGGGTGAGCTTTTTTTGCAAATGGAATCTGTAAAACGTATTCTTTTAAATTCTTGATTAGATTAATAAAATGTTTTTCGATATTCAATTAGCTTCAGCGAAAAAGTGCTCCGGTAGCAGTGATGTCAAACCCATGTCAACTTTGACGGTTGCCGCTTCTGTAACACTGATCGTTGCATACGCATTTTGGAACCGACGCAATTAAAGCCTACATCAAAAACCAAGTACAGCTACCGTTGGAATACAATGCTGGCCATAAACCCAAGGATAAAATACAAGATGTCAAACTCAATGTAAAACAATCGACCATTCTTGTCCAGGAAATTAAACAATTGTGATTATATCGCGTGAATAAAGAACTATGTAACTTCATTCTTCATGGTTTTAGCTTTACTTTTTGAGCATTATTTAAATCAAACGAGTAAAATGATCACAAACATTTATATTTATCTGCATGTAGAAATCACGAACATAGTGGGAGGTTTCACTCTCCCATATACAAAAGATTCCTGTACACTACTATAATGATTAGCTTCATCCGCTGCTACACACAATGTACATCGTGCTTGTAGTGTTAATCATATTATTATGAAGATTTTGATTCATACAAAAGCGATCCATTGTGACTATTGTGCCGTCGCAATATGATTATAGAAAAAGAAACAGCACACCACCAAGGAAGGATGTAATCATGTAATATTGTAGTATAGACTCTGACTCTTGTTTGTTTTCCCACAGAATTAAAGAGCAAGAGAAACTTGTGTCACACTTTACTTTTTACAGTACAACATGTTATCATAAATAAACAATTTGGGGTCCATGTTCTCTCTCTCTCACTTGGTTTCTTTCATCAGCTCATTTTTTTACACAACCAAGCATTGTCCCATAATAATCGTCTAATCTGGCTGGCCATGTTGCATTCAGCCTGTCATCACCACGTTCATTACTTGAGCTATACCACGAATATCATGTTGTTAGTTAGTTTCCGTTTACGTATTACGTACTTACTACCAATATCTCATCGTAGTTAAGCATCATTAATTATAAATGCAAAATGATAATGACGGGCGAAAGGGGTGGTAAGAAATAAATACTACGTTTTTGTGTCACATGACCGAGGATTTGGTGAGCACTCTTGGTTTCGAGTAACAAATTACAAGTCAAGAAAAGTCGAGAAATAGACTCGTATCGACAGGCTTAGGCGAGAGAGCAAAACTGTCTCATTTTTCATCCCAATTTTAGTTTGGTTAGATGCTACTATATAGCAATGCTTGTTGCACTGCAGTGCCTCTTGCTGCGATGCGGATTATACCATATTGGTTTCGCATAGTAAGGGAAGTAGTAAAGCTGCATGTTTTATTTTTTACTTTATTTGTGATTTTCTTAATTAAAGGGGAAATGGTTTTTAAAAAACTAGCTAAATTACTGGAATTTGGAATCTTTAGTTGTGGCAAATATTATTTAAAATGCAACCGATACTAGAATTTTTTAAGACTTTTTTGAGTTTGAGATAATTGATTACACCAAAATTTCAGAATGGCATGCGGGAATTTAACACGGGGGAAAAATGCGTGAAAACATACGAGTACATTATAGTGCCAATTTGTCAGCACCATGTTTAATGTGATTATATACTTTACTAATCAGCTACCATTGACTCTTGACACGCTCTATTCATAATAAATATTTACAGAGACAACAAAGTAAGAACAAAAACAACAACAAAAAGTATAGAATCTTTTAACAAGCAAAGGATATAGCGGTGTGTAAAGTACAGTAGCTTGCCTCTCTCCATAGTAAAACGACTGTATGCTTTATATGCATTAGTAAAGTAATGAATGAAAACCTGTACTTTTCAGCCACATTAACCATTTAGAATTTACAGCTCATTTTGCTGGACACCAATGAATGACTTCCTATAACTAACTACTAACTACACGCACACGCGTACTAACTCTGTTTTAAAGGTAAATAAAAAAAGTCACGGTGAGTTGACTTGTGCAAACATCTTGAATTGCAACTCAAACATGAAGCCTTTCACTTGCAAAAACAAAGATGAGGTGAGAAACAATCTTTGCACTGGGTAAATAAATATACAGCCCAAGAGGCATGAAAAACTTATGTATCTTTAACAGGATATACAAAACAACAGAGGTTAAGTGTACAATAATAATCAATGCTCATTTTATAGTAGCCAATCATAACATATTAAACGGCTAACTAGCTGAAAACTTCGTTCTCTTATAGTTAGTAATAAAATGGGTTCATGATACTATGATAAGCATTTTTAGTAGAATTTTGTTCTACAAGACATGAATGCTAATTAAACACGAGTTTTAGAATGTGCTCTGACTGTGTAACGGAAATGAGACATTGAGCTTGCGTTGCTCAAATCACAAATTGTATACACTTTGTAAAAAAAAGACAGTGAAAGGGAAGAAAATTGTCGTCATCATCATCAGCCACCCTTCATTTCATCCATCCTTTCTTTCAAACATGCTATTTATCTTTGTCTCTCAACATTTTTTACCCCTTCCTTATTCTTTGGAGGGTAATGAGAGGATGAAGTTAGTTTTTGCTTACCTGCTTAAAAAGTTGTGCATTGGATATACATGTGAGTGAGCCCTGATGACATGTGTTCCATTTCATCTGTACATGCATATGTTATTAACTATGTCGTAATCACAATAAGCTCGTCAGATATGATGGTCTAACTATAATTGAAAAATAGTTATTTGGTCAGCCAGATCTACTACAGAATCCATATTAATTAAACGGATTTTTTGTTTGGCGTAATAATTCGTCATTAACAGAAGCAAAAATCTCGAATAAATGCGATATAAAAGAAACTTTTTTTCATTCTTGTCGGTCCAACATTGTATTGGCAAAACGCCGGTATGGTACAATGAATGATTTCTCGTTTTCCATAGCGTGCGAAAACTTTAGACCCCGAGTGTAATATAATCTTAGGTGTGATGACATGAACGTTGAAGAAAATCTTTCCACGCGTAATAAAGCCCGGATATTCCCTTCATGTCATTCATCTCCTATGTTCAACACTATGCAGTCCACGAAGTAATAATGAACGTAAAAGAAGCAAATTTAGACGTACTTGTCTTCAGAACACGCTCTAACTGCACAAGCTCATGTTCCGAATTGCGGGGAAAGGATCGGACCTGAGAAACAAACATTAGTTGCTCGTAAAATGAAAATCCGCAGTTTCTAAATCCAACTACATTATTATTATGGATAGTGTGGTAAACTCAACCTTTAGGATAATCCAGTTGTGCAATGATGCGCCAGATATACAGACGAAGCCCATCTGCTGTATGATGTGTGCATATTTTAAGCTGTGCGTGTAAAAGTGTTCAGTCAGTCAGTTAGTTAGTTAGTGAGTTAGTACGTTATACAACTAACACTAACTACCTATTCACATAGTTGTGTTGCTCATTTGGCCGTTTTCAGATTCTGCTTTGCTCATCAATAGTTGTTGAAGTGATTGCGTCTTGTTGCAGCAGCAGTCTCCCTTTTTTTGACAGGAAGGGTCGGACTGACTGAAAGAATTAAGACAACATCCATATTGCTGTTAAATGAATCTATGTTGTGGTGTAAATATAAAGAGGATGAAATAAGACTATAAGTTGCTTTTTAAGTTCAAATTCTAACTGTTTTTGTAAATTAAATCTAAATACTGTTTAACCCCCAAAATATTTCAATTCAGTTCAGATGGCTCAATATTATCTGAATAATACACAGATTGGGATTTTGAACCCGATATGTGAGACTTCAAAAAAGTAATTCCAATAAGTACGACTGTTATAGAAATGTTAAAGCAAATCATGCCTAGTCTACCAAAGCAAAGGCACTGCACAGTGCAGGTGCGCCGTGTACATGTTGAAAGCCCGCGTAACTTTAATTTTACGGTTCTTTTATCATCACCGAGTTAATCACTTTATATAGGAATTACGGCACTAAAAGTTTGGTTTTATTTAATCCGTCGAGTTTTATTTTCACTCAGCTTGCCTCGGATCCTACCACATGAGCATCGTTGGGATGAAGTTGTCCGCATTTCACTCTAGTTAGGTTTACAGCGTAGTCACCAGGATGGGATAACATATTGGGATGCAGATGACCTTAAACCCAAGCAAGCAAGTAATCCCATGTAGAGCTCTCAGTGTGTACTTTAATGTGGCATATTTCTCTCCATTCAAACAATCCTTTCACCCATTCTATGCATCCACTTACTCACTAACTAACTACCAACAGGGTCTACTGTTACGGAGAAGATGTACGAGCACAAACATTCGTACACAAACTGTAACTTATATCCAAAGAGTACAACTTCCCTCACATTACAAGCTCATTTTGGCTTTGGGCTTGACAGTTGAGCTCTAAAAATGGTCTTTATGCGTCATGAGGGTCTAGAATTGCAAATTTTTCAAATTTTTCTGGCTAACCAGCGGAATTAAAGTAGTGGTTTTAAATCCATCCAACTGGCAAATGCTATAGGAGCTGAAACTGCAAAACTTAAGTCAGTGCTGATACATTTTTTAGCTAGACTTATATCGTAAATCAGTTGAATGCGATGCACATATGGGATCGTTTGCACGTAATAATGGAAACTGAAATAAGTTGAAGCATAAAATTTGGAAATTGAATTCATTCTTGTGAGAGAGACTTCTGAGAATTTGTGCGTTTACAGTATGGAGCCAAGTCATGCATAATTTTACCTCATAAAAAAAGTTAATCTGTGCCGTAAGGAACAGAAATGGGATCATAACTTGCTTTCTGCATTTCAAATAGACACTTTGCACAGTAACCTTATGGGTTCCTGTTCACCCAAGTGATAAGCACGCACATAATATAATTCAACTCACAACTCTACCACATATGATTATCATCACTACAGTCATTGTAAGTAAAGTGAATGCATAATTTTTAAGAAAACTCTTGCTGGAGAAAGAAATAGGAAGGTTTATGTGTGTAGGTTTCCACCTCTTTTGAAGAATAAATTAAGTGCCATTTATCTTGCCAGAAAATGCACGCCCTGACTATACTCTACCAGTGCTAACTTTCTAAAGTCAAGCTTCATGACACTATTAGTGCCAAATTTGTACCAATGATTGAATTCAATAGAAAAAAATTGTTTTGCAGTAGCTGTCAAGAAAAAATATTTAATTTCCCAGCCATCACATGGGACATTAAGAAAGTAGATATGCGTGAAACTACATCATGTACGCATGTGTGTGTGTGTGTGTGGTGTGTGCCACTGGAAGTGGTATGTATTATTAGATTGGATGACAATGAGAACAGTATTAGTTTAAAAAAAAGTCGTGAAGGAACTAATTAATCGCAATGTCCCTTTTTTAGTACAGTTTGGTAAGAATGATAGTGTTGTTGAAATTCCAGTGGCATCACGCATACGTAATGCTGATGCCCAAGCTTTTATTCATTCTGAGTTGAGAACGTTAATTTTTACATTGGAGATGGAGTGAAGAAGGAATAAAAAAAAATCCCTCGCTGACTTCCGGTGCTTAAGGATATTCACATTGTCAACAACAAAAAACGGCACGCGTTTGGAGTATAAGGGGAAATTTAATTGCTTAAGCTCTATGCACTGATAATTACTTGAAGAAACTCAATATTTAATATTCATTGAGCTTAATTGCTAAATTTACAACAAAACACATGAAGAATATTAAGAGGTACAAAATAGATTACACGACTAATCTCTAAACAATTTCATCATATCCATATCCCTTTCGAATGAAAGAGGACGAAAATTTTTCATTGAAAATTCTAAACTTCTTTGCAATGAATCTTGGCAATTTTTTGGGTTTTCCAACTGTAGTAGAACCAATAATAAGAGGATGTTTCCCATCCTCCTCTTCATCCGAGTCATCCCCAGTATCTTCATAACTTTGATCTGAGCCATGTTCCCCAAAATTCCAAAAACCCCGTGGTAAGTAGTCAGTAGTAGCTCTTGAATAACCCAAAATCACTTCGTCCACATGAGGTTGCCGAAATAATAAATTGTCTTCTCGAGTTCCATAGACCCGATGAAAATCTGAATCTCGATGCTCTCCACTGTCAGAATCATCCGAGTCTGTAGAGTAACGCGTTCGATCAAAATCGTCCAAGTCATCCGATAATCCATCTTTATTGGACTGCTCATCATCTGAAAACCATTCCTCATATGCGTATTCTGGCTGAGCCAATTCTGCTGGTACTTCACTTTCTCCTTCTCGTCTGAAAAACGCTGGCATTCTAAAATGACAGACTGGGACGCCTTTCATCCAATAAGGCTTTGTCTTCTCTGTTATATGCAAGACGAATCTGCCGTACTAGAAGTTAGTAGAAAAATTGTAAATCGGTAATTCACAAACAAGTGTTTAACTTTAGAGATTAATTAGTGTACAATACAATGAACATTTTCACGATTGAAACTAACTCAGGATATGGTTAATTGTAAAAGTTTTAATTTTACGTCGATACTGATAATTTTGAATTGTTCACGTTATCGTGGATGCTGTATTGTTGTTCATCAGCTTACCTTTACATACAGATATCGCCCACATTTCTTGATGGGAAAAGTAACGGACAGCCAAAGAAACCGGTAGAACAAGAGTCGAAAAGAGTAGTATGAGATAATGATGATGAAGAAAAAGTAAATGATCTGGGCAATGACACAAAGAACGATCCAACCAGCTAAAACCCAGCCTGCTTCATGTTCAATTGGAGTGTTCCAAGGATCAGGCGCCCTCTCCTTACTTCTGTTCACCCGAAACTCATGGAGTTCGTCATCTTCTCCATCCCTTTGTTTCAAATTGTCTTTTGCTTGTTGTGCCTCCCTGTGCTTGATGTAGTCATTGTTTTCAAATTCACTTTGGGGTAAAAAGTAAGAGGGCATCAGATATTCGGGCCAGAAGTTGACGAAACTTGGATGGCCGGTATCATCTGGAGCTGGCAAGTCACGGTTGTTACAGGTTTTGAAGTGAATTAACTTGGCTTGATCCTCCAGTGGTTCGTGTTTAGCCCTTGTGTAATCCCTAGATTTGAAAATTTCATTTTTTTTTCATTTGTGAGTTGTTCGGTGCCTATATATCATTAAATGCTTTCTTCATTTAGGTCAATTTACATGAATAGAAAATTTTTTTGGCGATGGTATTCCTCATTGGTTCCGTAGAAATTTCCTTCATCATCGTAAGCCGTTGCTGAAAACAACAGTAAACAACTCCAAAGTAAATGAATTTGGAATACGTTTATGTGCTTTGAAAGATCCATCATGATCAATTTGCTAATGAATGGACCAACAAATTGTTGAATCTGTCGTCTCTGCTGGCAAAAATTAAATATGAATAAATTATTTAAATTGACATTGTTTTACCATTTCATAACTTGCTACGGGCTGCTATGTTGTCATAACAAAGAATTTTAATTAATTCCATCAGCATAGCATAAGACTACGTTCTGCTCTACACTTCCGGTGCTGTAATTTTCGTAATGATGAGCACGATGTAATAATCTCACTACAAAAAAGCATGTCTTTTATCATTTAAGAATAGACACGTTTCTATACTACTACTACCACTATAACATTCCGTGTGACAAAACACGCTTCTTAAAGCTAAATGCGCTCCACAAAGCAAGAATAAATGACTGAAAAGACTTTTGTCTGTAGTCAACCGACTTCCGCTTTTTGTCTCTTTGAGAAATCTGATGCTTACCGAACTAATGGGCCGATTAGCCATCTTTCATTATCCCCTTGCATTTATTGTTTAGAAAAATTACTTGTGTAAACCGTTCGTGTACGGCCCATGTCATTTGAGAAAATTACATTTAGCTACTGTAAGGAGACTTGACTACACGTTCAAAAAAATTGGTGTGCATTTTTGGAACTTTTTGTCCCCTTGATGCCAACATGTCTGGTGTGGAAAGAATCTGTAGAATTTTTCAAGGGTTTCCTAAAAGTAGTGACCCTTCAAAGGGCTTTCTATGGCTCACTTCATCATACTGACGTGCACGATGACTTGACTCATTTCCTTTTTGAGGTAGAGTGATTTAGCCTTATCTGTTGTGATCCTATCTTTGACCTCAAGTGGATGACTTTCTTTCTAGTTCTAAAATTCTTCAGCTAAACATAATCTACGTGATTTTATTTACGTCTCAACACCTACAAGGTAGATTTATTTTTTTCAATGTTGACCACTTTAGAACTTTTAAGTGGCACTTAAAAAAACTCTTGAGCGAATACCAAGGGCATTGAACACCATTCAAAATCGAAATGTTTGACTGCTCGTTTTCTTTTAGTTTGTCTCTACGAACTCCTCTCTGGACTACTCAAGGACAGCTCAAGTATTTTTGTATATGGCAGACCAACCGGAGTCATGCATTCAAAATTATTTTAAACGTGATGTTTAATCCTCCTCATCGCAAATTTTCTTATAGTCATTTTGAATATCTGTAATAATTTTATATAATGAATATAATAATTTCACCGGGAGGAAATCTTCCAATATGCTTGTCAACGAAGAGAAAAATTGCGTTTTGATTATAAAACTGAAACAGCAAGAAGGGTAATCCAGGAAATCCTAAGAAAATACCCGTTTCTATTTCCTCATGTATTTAGCTTCATGGCCACATGAAGCACGTGGAATTCTTAGACCTAGTGGAATCCAATTTGCTTCTCATTATGATAATAAAGGGAAAGACTTTAATATTTACATTTATTCTAGTATTGGGATTAACATCTGGTCTATCTATGGATAAATGTTTAAACTATAATGAGCAAGAAAATTGGAAATTATTGAACTGAAAGCTCAGTCAGTTAGAGTCTAAGGATAATGCATTTTCTTACAATGGTGTAAGGTCCAATCTCAATGTAAATATGCATGATTCAGATTTACTATATACTGCAGTCAAGTTGGTTGTTTAGATTGGTATCCAAAGTAAACAGGAATATATACCTGTGGTTCGAAAACTGTTGAGGATTATTGATCACATGAATGAAAGGTATATTGTGTTCATTCATTCATCAGAACGGAAAATCATGATCATCGTTGAGGAAGTGTAAATAAGAGATAAAAAACAGAAGCAATAGACAGCTTGGCACCCACTTATATAAATTCAACCTTCTAGTGGATTCTTTGTCATGATTCTTGAACTTACTATTTCTCCTAAACTGGCTATGGCAAGTTTGAGAACCTACGAATGCAGCAACAAACAAGAAACAAATAGTTAGTAAGAAAAATGTGCGCATAGGAAAAAAATGGGCTTGAGTAAGATTTTTGAACACAAGAAATCCAGACTCACAAACAGGAAACCTTACATTGCTTCTTCAGAATAAACATAATGTAATGCGTTCCGATGCATTAAAATGCAACCTTTGTCGCCCTCTTCATTCTGACATGTGAACTAAACCAACACAATGAAGTTTAGCTTTAAGATGGTGCCTGGAATTGTTGGGATATTGTAATAGCTTGATGTAAAGATATTGGTGAAGAATTATGAGTGTAAAATATGTTATTTGTCGATATTTCAAACGTGATTTTTTTAATTGAGTGGAAAAATGTATTAGATTGAAACAATTGAACCAAATAATAATATTGAGTAGTCCATTTTCCAGTATGTAGATCCAGAAAGAATAATACATCATCCTTAATCGTTAGACATTAAACGTATTGACTAGCTTATCTGTGTGACGAAACCTGAACTGTAGACACTAGTCACGACACAAAAAGATTATTTTTCAATATAATGGCACTAGGCCAAACATTTTTCTGAAGCATAAATAAAAAGCTGTTACTTATTTCAACTTTGCAACAAGCAACTCAATGGATTTTGTGTCGTTTTGCAGTAAAAATTAAATTCTAATTCTAAAACAAGTGTGAGTTCGAAATTTAATCCTTGATTCCCAGCCAGTATTAATGCATAGATTTGGATACTACATATACCGCTAAAAATGTATTTCCCTTTCTCCTTAAAAAAATGTTTGAAGTAATCCTGAAGCAGCCAATCATTAATTTTGTACTGCTACATAATAGCGCTAATTCCGTTTGACATCACTTGCTCCCTAAACTTGCTCCGAGAATTGCACAGTTATACTAATTGCCAACTTGAGACAGTATGCTTGCAGTAACATTGCAGCCGTATACATTTTAGCACCTTCCCACAGCCCTTGACAACGGCATGAAGCCAAAAAAAGTTATTATAAAATGGGAATCCACTTCATTCACAGCAAACACCTAAGCGTCATCTGTATATTTATAGCTCCGAAGAGAAAAAAATAGCAAACTTATAGCATAAGGGGCGAACTGTACAAAATTGTAAACAAAAAACATTGCATAGTGCATCTAAAAGTGGGTTAGCTTATACCCTACATTGCATTTATTGGCTACAATTTCAGTTATATATATGCTTCCGTTCCTTGACGATTCTAAACAGTTCCATGTTGTCAGTGCATTATTACACAGCAATCATAAACTCAGTGATACGAAAATGGCAGAATTCGAACATTTGGCTCAGCTGACAGAATCAGAGTTCAGGGAAAGCCTTCAAAAGTGGAAAAAACCTACAGCTGATTTTGACACATTAGTGATCTCAGAAACTGTCGATCCTGGAACATTTACAACCAACTCCCTTGTAGTGCCCATTGTTACTTCTTCTGTATTCAAACTTCAAGGTTCCCCTAGTCAGCACATTGTTTCGGTATGTAGCCGTGTTTCCAATAATACATTTCATTAATACAGTGTTGTGACTTTTGTGAGTAGGGTATCAAACCATCACTATTTTATATAGCCTAAAAAGCTTTCTAACTCCAAACATGAAATGCACTGTTTTGCACTGCCACAATGTCACTTTTTTCCTTCAATATAGCGTGTAACAAACAATAATGGTGGGCTTTAGGGATTCCACTATGGGAGATGTGGGAATCCCACTCGAGAATGTTTTGAAAATTGTATGGCCCAGCTGGATGGAGCAAAATTTGGTAATGCGAACTATATACTACTTTAAGCTAAATTAAAGTATTCGGCTCTCACTAAAAAAGAATTCCCTAATTATGAATTGTATGTTCTGTATCTAAAGTGATTTTTTTCAGCTTTTGCATTTTCATCTGGCGTGGCGGGAATATCTGCTGTTGCTCAAACCATGAAATGTGGAGACCATGTCATCTATGTGCAGTGCACAAATGGGGACTCTGACTGGCTTTTTCGAAACAAATGGAAGGACTTTGGAATCCAAGTGGAGTTTACATATGATCGCAGTCCAAACAGTTTAGTTCAGCTAATAAAGGATAACACAAAGGTAAACTAACTATCCTTTTAGAGTAAGTATATATAGTTGACACAAACACCGACTGACTGACTGAATTGTGAATTGGGATGCATATTTTTATTTTCTGAAAATCTTTCATCAGCCTCGGGTCAAATATAACCAAAAAGTATTGTAAGCTTTCTCAAATCCTACTTTAGTGAACAGACTCCCTGAAGCGTCATTAAAAGTCTCAATTTCGCCAATAGGTACAAGTTCAGCTTGAATTTTTCTCAAAGATATTTCCTTGATTGTAAACGCCCCCAATCCTTGCTTCCTAAATCGTTCATCCGTCCTTAGTAAATTAATAGCGCCAATTGGGGACAGCACCGCCCAGCTTTTCAAAACCTTTTTCAACTCCAAATCATCTTTATCACTTGTGCAAACAGTTATACTCTTTGAATGGTTCACACATTCTGTTAGTTGCTGTATAGATTCTTTATCTGCAAATCTCCAAGTTGACACCAAAGTAGGAACGTCAGCAGCATTTAATTTATGCGTTATGATATTCTTTGGCGTAGTAACTAAGTCCAACAAATTATTCTTTTCAGCTGGTAGTGTGAAAAGTATTCCAGGATATGTTTGACACTGTCCGGAATATTTGTTGGTCACAATTTTTTCTAAGTGAGGGAAAAATGACTCGTGTACAGAATGGAACAAAAGAACATTGGTCCAATCGATCAAATTTTCAAAGGCTTTTAGCATTTCATTAGTTGGCTCATTTGGTGCCAACAGTATTACCGCATGTCTGCTGTGTAGCTACAAAATCCAAAAATTTCAGACAGGAACAGAAATGAGCACAATTTTTTTAATAGCTTGCATTAAAAAATGAAACCACGTACATTTACAGCCTGTGTACATACAACAAAAAGTTCACTCGAATCAACTGCGTCTTCATACACATAGAACTTTTCTTGTATATCTTTCCAAAAATAGCCGTTCAGTGAGCAATGCACTATATTTGCCATCTAGAGGAATAAATGACAAACACAGTATCAGAAGAATGAATTTTTTGGTCTTGACGATAGCACGGAGCCTAGATTTCTTCCAGATATATGTAAATGCGAAAATATTAGTATACGGTATACATACCATCGCAGATTTTGGCAAACTTTTCTGCAACTGTCGATGCAAATTTTTTAGCGATTGCTCATCCCCCAGATAATGAAATGTTCCTGCACTTTTTACACTTGCCATGTTTCCAAAAAAAAAACAGCTGATCACTCCCTAACTCTTAATTTGATTCACCCACCCAATTTATATTTAAATTCCGGACGACGATCAATGTTAAAGTTGTTACCACATTATAGCCCGTAACTTGTTTCAAGGTTACTGGCTCGTACTTACTAACCAACTAAATGAGTGCATTGGCTTCAACTCTTTTAGTTGGCAGTGATACATACCAGAGTTAAACGCAAAAATGACAAACTCATTTAATCAGATGCTCTTCACCTGTCCCTTCTAATGAAGACTTATTTTATTGGAGCAGGAGGATAATGTGGACTATTAATTACCCGTTGAGGGGCTCATTTTCATTCTTGTGTACGTAATGAATACATGTAATCAATGATGTGTTTTTTGACATTTCCCAGATGCTCTGGTTAGAATCCCCAGCAAATCCCACGTTGGCGTTAGTAGACATAGGTGGCATTGCTGACGCAGTACACGGGAAACGGACCGATATAGCCATAGTGGTTGACAACACATTTCTAACACCCGTGCTGCAAAGACCTTTGGAATTGGGGGCAGATGTAGTGGTCTATTCCTGTACCAAGTATCTGTGCGGTCATGCTGATGTGAGCATGGGAGTTGTCACTACGAGCTGCCAACAACTATATGAGAAAATTCAAGAGAATCAAATATGTATGATGTAATGATAGGAAGCGTTGTGGCCGCTAAGTTCATTCGATAGTTATATGCATTGAATTCATTTTGTGTTGGTTGATTAATTATAGGCATGGGTGGAATCCCTTCACCATTTGATTGCTACCTGATGATAAGAAGTTTAAAGACTTTACCAATCAGGATGGAACGACATTTTACCAATGGATTAAGAATTGCTCATTTTCTGGAATCTCATCCAAACGTCTTGAAGACTTTTCATCCAGGTTTGATGAAGTCAATTGAAAAAGAATAACAATGATCTTGAGATTTTTCGGCTTTCTTATTTTTTGTTGGGCCATAGGTCTAAAATCTCATCCTGACCATGAATTGGCTCTGAGGCAGCAGTTTGGGCACTCGGGAATGGTCACTTTTCTTATCAAAGGCGGCTTAAATGAATCGATGAAATTTTTAGAAGCTTTACAAATATTTAGAAGGGTAAAAACATTAGTAGTAGCTTGTTCAAATGTTATTAGTGCATTGTGCTGTGCTGTACACATAGACAGACAGCATAAATACTCCGTCCGTAACATTTGACTATTTGTATCTGCATTGATTCCAGGCATCATCACTAGGTGC
>Ga0210040_10002301_pt1 | contig 27163 bp, 21 predicted proteins | sample CryGeyCG12114_NA_FD_185462 | JGI IMG/M metagenome (GOLD analysis project Ga0210040, IMG submission 185462) | Groundwater microbial communities from aquifer - Crystal Geyser CG19_WC_8/21/14_NA (SPAdes) (version 2) | ecosystem: Environmental > Aquatic > Deep subsurface > Groundwater | place: USA... | reverse complement strand
GGTCCGGTTTTAGAACTTGGGACACCTGAAAAATTTCTAAGTTTTTTCAAACACCATGTTGACCGACATTGCAACCTAACCTAACCTAAACTAAACATAGTGTTTGAAAAAACTTAGAAATTTTTCAGGTGTCCCAAGTTCTAAAACCGAACCGCATCGCGTACTGCGTACACTAAACTAAATTGATGGATTGATTGTTATTTTGTTTACAGCAGTTTGTACAGCGTGTTTGAAATCCAACCAGCTCAAGATGGCTGGACAAAAGTTTCAGTATGACGAAAGTGGAAATACGTTTTTGTATTTTCTGCTCTCCTTTTTGGCCTTCATTCTCTTCCCCTGCACATACTACTTTTGGCCAACCCCAGAGGATAAAAGTAAGTGGTCAAGTTTGTCGATTCGAGACTACACTGTTGAAGCGTCCAGTCGACTTCCCGATGTTGATAGTAGAAATAATACTCTCTTTACACTATACAAGGATAATGAGACCAAGTCACACTTTATTATATTCCAAACATTAAGTTTGGTCTGACAATGAAAACTTGAACCGTATACTATACAATACAAACACAGAGAGCTGGTACTATCACGTAGTGATGCCATAGCGGGACGGAACGGGAAGAATTCTATCCTGTCTCTCTCTTCCACCATCCCCGTGCCCCGTGGTATCTCTATTCTGTCCAAGTAGACCTCAAAACGGACTTTTAAATTAGTAAATCTAAATCTATATTGGATCCAAAAAATCGTACCAATTAATTGTGTCTCAATGTCGTGCCTTGGTTCTTAATGTACAATGTACACTAAACAGGAACGAAAGTGAGCTCTACTATGTGTGAATCAGTGAGTTGGAGCTCACTATTATTATTATTATGATTATTTATTCAAGTCAATTTTCCATACAAAGCACTGAATATGAATTGATTAATGGTGATTGTTTATAATTAGTGCAAAAAAAAATGTTTGGATGATTTATTTGGTGAGCAAAGTGTTGATATTTATGTATTTAAACAACATAATGAGTTAGGATTGCTTTAGTACACACACAGGCTGTAAATGATTTCAAAAGATTAAAAGATAATATATCGTGTTCTTCAACTGTCAAACTCACACTTCACACTACTATTGACAATCTACTATCTTATCACTCTAATCATAATCTATAGTTTCTCTATGCAACTTATATTAACCAAAGTCGTTGAACTATACTGCTGCTAACTAATTAAATTGGTATTTTTGATCTCTAGGAAGAAAAAAGACAGATCTCCAGTGCACTTGTGAAGCTTGCTTGAACAAAGAAGAACTTCTGAGGAAAAAAGAGCCTCGGAGAAAATTGAAACGGTTCGCCATTCGAACTGCCCTCACCTTAGGATGGATTTTCTTCGCCTTCATTGCTTACAAAATCACAGAAACAGATTATGAGTACGCCAACTTTGATCCATATGAAATCTTGGAAATTGACATGGTCAGTAGTTTCCACAAACTTCAGAGGTTTACCATTTGCTAGTTCGCATAACCAGCAGCTATTTCATTTGTTTATTTCAGAGTGCTTCCTCCAGCGAAATCAAGAAAGCATACAGAAAGTTGTCCCTTGTTTTCCATCCTGACAAGGAAACTGGCGATGAGAAACTTTTTATGAAACTCACTAAAGGTAATGCTACATTCACGTTTAAAATAATTTTTTTTTTGACTTGTATCATTACTGTCTTTAATGTATGTTGTTATTTGTTCCGAGTAGCTTATCAAGCTCTAACAGACGACACGGCCCGTCGAAATTGGGAACGATATGGAAATCCAGATGGACCTGGAGCAATGAGTTTTGGGATCGCATTGCCTTCTTGGATCGTGGACAAACAAAATTCTATTTGGGTACTGGGATTGTACACTCTTGTATTCATGGTAGCGCTCCCTACCACCGTTGGCATTTGGTGGTACCGGTCCATTCAATATTCTGGAGACAAGGTTTTATTTTTATTACTAGTAATGTTGAGAAATATGATGAATGTATTTAATTTCCCACACATTTCTACTTGAATTGGCAGGTTTTATTAGATACTACTCAACTCTACTACTATTTCTTTCATAAAACACCACAAATGCATTTGAAGCGGGCACTGATGGTGTTGGCCGGATCCGTTGAGTTTGAAAAAGGACATAATTCGGAAGTTCAAGAACGGGCTAGTGACAATGTGGAAGTGCCACAGGTATTGACAATCCCCCCAGCACATTAAGTCTTAGTAAGTCTAGTGTAAATGAGTCGTAAAAATGTGTATATTCTGGACTTTTCAGTTGATAAAACAACTACCCAACCTAAATGAAAGAAACAAGGAAAGGCCTTTGTGCTTCATGTTTTCCATCAAGGCTCGCGCTTTATTGCACGCCCATTTGTCAAGATTGCCGCTGAACAGAGACACTTTGGAAGTCGATAGACAACTGGTTGTCAAAAAATGTCCATACTTGATCCAAGAGATGGTCACTTGTGTCTCTCAATTGATCATGTTGGCCCATGCTGGAAGAAGTAAGTTGATTTTTGGGTCCGGCTCCAGAATGATGATAATGGCAATTTAATCAAACTTTAGAATTGGATTGGTAATATTTTTTGTCTTTTTTGACTAGTCGCACGTTTACCAACATTAGAAACAATAGAAAACGTGATGAAACTGAGCCCTATGATCGTCCAAGCTCTGTGGGAAATAAAAAGTCCATTGATGCAACTGCCCCATGTGACAGAGGACATGCAAAAATACTTCATGTCCAAAAAACGGTCCGTCTCTTCAATTCAACAGTTTTGTGAAATGAAGGAGGAAGATCGTCGTCAACTGCTCAAAATTTTATCTGATGATCAATACACTGATGTGATGAATGTGTGTTCCAATATGCCTCTCATTGACTTTAAAGTCCAAATTGAAGGTAAATACCTGACTTTATCTATGGCTTTACTGACTTTCAAATTCAAAGTAAAGCAATATCATATCTTTTACATTTATCTCGATAAGAGTGATAATTCTGGTAATATTACTAGCAATCAGTGAATCAGTGACCCATAGTTCAATGCTATTGTAATATTATATAAATTGAGTGATAGACCCTAACCCTAACATTTACTAACGACATAGTCAGGTGTTTCTTTCAAATCTTTACTTCTTTCTGTGTTTTCAGTGGCCAACCCGTCTACGTTTTTAGATTTTATATTGGGCCTTGTAGGAGCACCCTTTTTGGGGGCGACTTTTTATTTGATTTTTTGCTCCCTTTTTAGCCACACGGGCGCACGGGCCTTTTTTTTGCCGCAGATTTTTCGGTATTCTCTATCCTTTTTCCTTTTCGTCGTCCTCGAACGTATCATAAGTGTTTAGGATGCCGTCTTTGTGATTTGAGTCTCTTTTGATAATGGAGGTCATCGTGAGTCGCCTTAAATTCACTGTAACAGTGACAATGGTGTCCAATATCGAGACAGTGGAATGAATTTTTATTGTCTTATAAAAAACACTGGTTAAAAACAGAGTAAAAAACTAGCAAGTCCTTAACTGGACAACATTCTGATGGCCTGACTGGAAACTCTAAAAACAAGTGGATTTCGAATCGAAAGATTATTTGCCATTCTTTTATTCTTGTACATAAAGCTAATAAATGTCAACAGCATTGCAAAAAATTATAAATCTGAGAGCCCACACAAAAGCGCATATGAGCCAGATCTCAGCTGAATTGTCTGAAAACTTCTATCCGCGAAACATAATTTACTTGCATTAAATTGTGCACAATATGAAACAAACAGCTAAAAATCCGACAAATGTCAAATGTAAGACAAAAAATTAATCTCCGACTGAAAATGAAAATTGAAAAAAAAATTGGTTTACAAACTTTTTAGGTGAATTGAAAGCGATTGTGTTTTTTTTTTGTCCGATAATACGGAAAAATTAATCTTGCTTTCTTTTGTTTTGCAGTGCTGGACGACGAAGAATCAAATGTGGTGACAGCCGGAGCCATTGTCACTGTCACTGTGATGTTAAAGCGACTCACGATGGCCTCCATTATCAAAACAGACTCAAATCACAAAGACGGCAGTCTGAACACTTACGATGCGTTGGAGGACGATGAAGAGAATAAAGAGAATGCCGAAGAATCTGCGGCAGCCAAAAGGCCCGTGTGGCTGAAAAAGAAAGGGGGTAAAAAATCCAATAAGAAGCCACCCCCCAAAAAGGGTGCTCCTACAAAACCAAGTATAAAATCGAAGAACGTAGACGGGGTGGCCACTGAAAACACAGAAAGAAGTAAAGATTTGAAAGAATTACCTGACGATGTAGATAGTGAATCTGAGGGTTTTGAGGGGACTGGGGATGACTCCGATAGTGGCAGCGACAGCAATAATGATAAGGTAACATCAGAAATCTTGTAAAATTAGGAAAATTCCACTATAACACTTATAATATTATTATTGCTTTGTTTTGTGCTCAGGATAAATCTCCTGCTGGGGAAGATGATGATGCCGAGTGGGAGAAATGTCAGGCAAAATTAGCGAAAAGTAAAGAACGCTCATTAGAAGGGAAAAGCAAAATTTCTCATCCTGTTCATTGCCCATATTATCCCGATGTAAGATTTTCAATATTCCTTACTGCTCATGTTGTTAGTTGAAGTTTTTAAACCAAACTGTTTTCATCCGCTTGCAGGTGAAACATGAATATTGGTGGACATATGTTTGTGATAGGAAAAACAAGATTGTGGTCACTGCGCCCTATTTCGTCACCGATTTAGTGTCAGAACAAGAGAGTCAATTACAATTCACAGCTCCCCGGAAACCCGGTATTTATAAATACACTGTTTGCCTTCGAAGCGACTCCTATCTAGGATTCGACCAAATGCGAGAAATAAAGGTACCGCCATAGAATGTATTACAGATTTGTGTGGACTATATGTAGTTAGGTAGTGACTAATTAGCGTATTTTGTGCATAATAGCTGGATGTCCAAGAGGCTAAAGAGATAGACGAACATCCTCAGTGGGACATTTCTGATGAGGAGGAAGACAAGGATCAAGAGTCCGTGGAATCCGAATATGCATCTGATGAGGATGTGGACGAAGAGGATTCAGAAGACTAATATCTAAAGATGAATTAATAAATAGCTAGAAAAATGTATCACTGAAAATCATTGCCAAAAGGAGAATATTTTCGTATTCTGCATATTAGTTACTGGTAATTGGTTCGTGAGTGAGTGAGGGAAACAGAAACACGCAAAAAAATTACTTGGTATTCTTTGAAGGCAAAAGGTATTAACTAGACGAGTGTTGAATTTGATATTTATAAATTTTAAGAGAAAAGTAAAGAATATTATCGATAGAAAATGTTGCAGCTATTTTAAATAGCTGACCTTGTTCACACTGAACGTTAAAGAGTTTATCACAACTGAAATATAATATTGTATTTTTCATTCCTGATCAGGGCATTCAGCTTGCATATTTATACTGTTGTGTGTTGAGCATTTGTATTATGATGAGTCTTTCCGAGTTGTATGTGTATTTCTGGTGTACGCAGTTTGTTTTCTAATAAATGGTTTGGAAACTAGAGGGAACAATCGATCCATTTGGACTCCAAATTTGTGGAATGGACGGGTCAAGTTTATTTATTAGTAATCTTTTTTATTCATTCTAACTCTACTCACTGTTAAAATTAATGTTCCACTGTACAAGAATCTCAATCTAAATAAGAGAAAGATGAAAAATTCACAACCGCCAAAAAATAAGTTGTGTTAAATTTATTAATTTTTTACATAAAACACTCATTGCCGGCGAGAATGAGATTTTTTTTGTCACTGCTAATATTTTTGCCTATTAGTTTGGCTGGATCCGTTATTATTATTATGATGATGCATACAATAGCAACAATTTTTACTTCCTTGCATCTGCATCAACTCCCTGTAGAAACCACATGGCTGTGTTTGTGATATTGTAGGCCCCTTACTAGTCCTTTTTTTCTGTCCTTTGTTATTGGGTATAATAAGGGTGGTCTTCAATTCCACGTCAAGTCCAGTTTCCTTATTGGGCCCATCAAGAAGTGTAATATTTGTGTATTGACTGTTTGGAATTTCGGTGGTCCCTTTAGATTCCTCTGTGAGCTCAATCACTGTATCACTTTCCCCACCCGTTTGCTTAAAAGTCACTGTCGAGGAGTCTAGATGCAAAATTTTCAATTCATTCCGACTGGAATCAGTATTTTCATTGTTATTATAGTCTGTGGACTTGTGATCTTTCCAAGAAATAGATGTGTTCCCATCTGAGATGTACACTTGTCGGATGAAAAACTTGGGAGAAGAATCCACCATAGAATTTTTGAATTTAGAATTCTGACTTCCTTCCGTTTGGTAGCTCAAGGTGACGATAATGTTAGACATGGTGGCAAGAAATAATTTTGCGTGTTCTATTGTGAACCATTTCGGAGTGACTGAAAGCATTTTATGATTAGTATAGAGGTGTAGAAAACACACTAATTTATGGGACTGACTATTTTGACGTGAGAAAAATATGCCCACGTCTTGTGTAGGCATTTGATTAGCTTTAAGTGTTTTGCTGATTGCTTGGCTAGGGAAACACTCGTGTTTTTGTGCATAAAAATACAAGGCCAAGGTCACCAAAGGTATGGAAAGCTTTCTCACTGTAACATAAAGTCTTATATATGCATGGAAGATGGAAAAGCACCTTGATTTCACGATAGCATATACTCGATCCTTCCGCTATTCATTCCTTACAACAGGACGGGACAAATGTTCATTTCCTGTGGTTGAAAGCGTTTGAAAATGCAGATGGCAAAAGTGGACAGTAGTTAGTAGAGTGGTGCAGGCTAAAGTCATAAAGCCCATAAAATTATATCTCAGGTTTAGATTAGCAATGACGTCGTTAATCACCAGGCCCATACATAATAAAAAATAAGTGCACTATAATCATTAAATTGTTCCTTTAATTTTGGGTATTTGGACAAGAGATTTGGCATATTATACAATCAGCAATGCGCTGGACAATGCCAAACTATGGAAAATTGAGAACCATTCAAACTTTTTTGGAAACATTCCCATTATGCAGGGAGACCTGTCACAAAGATAAATTTAGTGATACACAACAGAATTGAATGCTTACTCACTCACTTGAGTGAGGAAATGAAAGTTTTGTAACTAGAGAAGCCTTACCACACTGCGGGCGGGCATTTCATTACCCCGCCTGTATGCTGCTGTGTATCGATTCTTTTTGGCAATCATTTTATCAGTGTCACCGGCAGGATTGTGATACTCCTTGTTGGAGGCAGCAGGCAAGGAATGGAGCGAAGACAGGCCATCCATAGTGCCCATCTCGGATGGAGGAAAATCAAAGTGGACCCCTTGTGTGTTCCCATCAGTAGAATTCCCATTTGTCAATAAGTTCATGGACTCATCGTTGTGCGCTAAACTGAGCAATCTTGCCCGCCTCAACCGATTTATTTCGATTTGCAAGGCTTCGTTTCGTTCTACCAACGCTTCCCTTAGCACGCTGTCCCCTTGCAGTGCTGACCGCAGTTCGTGCAATTTACGATCCACTATTTTCCTATACAAGCAATACATTTAAAATGCAAAAAAAAATCTTTTTGCATATGCATGCGGTAGTATAGAAGGCTATAGATTGAACCTCTCTTCATCGGCAGAATTGATTTGCAATTGCAAAGTAGATTTTTCCTTCTCATGCATCTTAATTCGCTCGTTGCAATCCATGAGTTGTTGATTCAAATGTTCAACCTGAGACTGGAGCCAATGTACATGATCCTTATTCAAGGCCATTTCTTCCTTGATGGACTTGACTCGTTCCAGCCAATGCGATTTCTGACCTTTGATGGTCGCTTTTTGTTGAGAAATCACCGAGCTCAAATGTTCAATCTATACAATAAAAATGCTGTAAAAATTACACCTTAGGTAAGGTTCCCATGCACTGTTATTATTTGTACATTTTTCTGATGCATTTCCACTTGAGAGATGTATTGATCGTTCATTTTTGTGAGTTTTTCCACCAAAGCTTTTTGTTCATCCTTTTCTTCTTCTGCTTGCCTTAAAGCATTGCTTAGATTCTCCAATTGATCAGTTTTGCATTCATCGTTATCCTGTACATGCAAAAAATGAATTAGGGAGTTTCAAAAAGCTGTCTTAAAGGACTGAAATTTTTGGGGGGTTTTACATAGGTGCTGCTGATTTGCTCGTTAAGCTGTTGAATTTGAGATTCTTTGTCTTCCACGGTTTTCATCACTTTGTTGAGCATTTTTTCATTGGCAATGAATTCCTTGTGCATGCTCTCCAGCTGGCAACAAACATCGTTATATTTTGCGAGAATTTCGCAATTCTGCGAATCCTCTTTGTCTTTGAATGTTTCCAGTTCGTTAGTCAACTTGCTAATTTGGTCTCGGTAGTAATTGTTCTGCTCTTGCACTACTTCCAGTGCACCTTCCAACAAAGCCTGGTTTCCAGCACTAGCTTCGCTCCCATCTCCAATAATATTGTTTTTAGACTCCAGACTAGCGAGTTTGCTCATGAGTGCTTCCAATAGGTGATAAGCATTGTGTGAGTCGCAAACTTTCTCGCGAAGGATTAGTTTGAGCACAGTTTCATAATGATCCCGCTCCCGAAGTAAAATTTTGTAGTCTTGGGCTAAGGTTGACAAATCCTGGAAAAGTTGCTTCCTCTCATCGTTGAAAATTTGGACAAACTTTTGGAAATCCTTCACTTCCGAGTAGTCTATACACACCATTCGGATGTAGCAAAATAAATTATTAAATGATAAATTAATGATACATATGTAGTAGTTGCAGATAGTTATTTACATGTTTTCATTTGCTCTTGCAAGCTGTCCATTACACCCCCTCGTTCTTTGAAACAAGTCATAATGACATTGAAATCTTCTTCCCGTGCTTTTCGTCTTGCTTTGTCCAAAAAGTTGCCATTCCCTGAACTTTCTAAGACTGCCATACTTTTTGTTTCAATTGAGCAAATGCTAGGGTTATGATGATTGCTGTCTCCCAAACGGCCCTGTCCGCCCACCGGATCTGTCAGTGCACATTCCGAGGCAATTTTCAGAGACAGCTCCCGTATTTCCTCGCGAAGCAGGTTTTTCTCTTTTTGCAAATATTTGACTTCAGAGTCCAAGCTTTTCTGGATTACCCGAGAGTTTTCTAATTGCTCTTGTAGGATGCGATTCGCGCTCTCCAGCTCATGAAGCTTATCAGAATCTAAAGTGACTAAGGACTGCTTCTCTTGAAACGAGTGTAAACTGTCCACAATAAATATGCAACGTTCTGCTAATTGATACAGACTGCGTCCCTAAATGAACAGCCAGGAAAGTTATTTGAATGCAAACTTGTCACCATTGCTTCATTACCATGCTTACATTCATGCCAGCAATCTCCTGAAATCTCTTTATAGGTCCATTACAATTAGCCTGAGGAAACCTATGCGTCAAGAGCAAATTCTGAAGCCTCTTTGACAAATCCTGAAACTTTTCCACTGCTTTCTGTTGCAAGTGAATGTCTTGTTCACAACTTTCCAAAATTATTTCAGTCTCTTCATCCATTCGTGTGCATGAGCTGCAAATGGACTCACCTTTGTTCACATCAGCTTTGGAAGACAATATACAACTTTTCTTCTGTGTTACTAACTTTCCAGCATCTCTTCCCATCAAATACAAAAAGTCAGTCAACTTTGGAAACAAAAGTGTCTGCCTACCATTACCACTAAAAATGTACAATAACTTACATCATTCTAGGCTTTTCTGTTGCCACTAATCGTTTCTCAGCATACTCCCCTACGCTCTCCAAACTGGAATTTGACGATACTACCTGCAATCAATGTTTCAATCATCATTCCATTCCAGCAGGTTCTTCAGCCTTTTAGTCGTTGTACCGCTCTCTGACTTCTTGGGCATTTTAACCCTTTAATTACAACCCGGAACTCCCACCCCAGTTATCTTTGATTATGATTCTAGGGGACAGCGCGAACGCCAATCCCCCGCTAACAAAAATTACGCATCCGAGTTATCCACGTTTGGGATAATCGCAAGCGTCATCCAACTCGTAGTGCAATGAGAAGGACTCAGCCTGGGAGAACAGCCTTGTTGATCACTGTATCTCCTATGCCAGGTAAGTGCCGAGGAACTGTTTCAACATTATTCAAGTCCAAACAGCAGTACTAATGTACACATCACCGTGAAAATGTTCACATATTTTGTGCAATGATTATGCACGAAAATGTTTGAATTTTAGTTTAGCCGAAAGTGCAATATAATTTTTCATCTATTTTTGTAAAGTTGAAGAGAATTTGGGTGAATGGCGTGGAGCTGTGGAGATTTAATTGCGTATTAAAACGGTATAGGGTTTCCCGTGTTATAGCTTGCAGCATCGGAGGGGAGCAATAGCAGCAATACAATACAAACAAATGCTTGGATGCAGTTAGCAGTAGTAGTATGCAATGTGTAGCTTTGGCGCCGCTACACTTCTTTATGTTGCATTTAGATTTTGGCTGAATTCATTGTTTTCGTTTTGTTTGATAACTAACACTTCTGACAAGCACAGTGGGAAGAATTAATCGAAGATTGATGAGCTTTAAGGAAGGAAGTTTGAAAAATAATTTTATAGGGTGTTTAAAATGTAATACTCAATATATGCACCTGTAGAAAATACTAATATTTTTGCAAGATTTTGTAAACGGGACGCACCTACTGCATAAAGTAAAAAATGTGAGAATCTAGAAGAGAGAGTTAAAATATGTTTACTAAAACTTACAAATGCCTCATTATTATTGTTGATGGTTTCCAATACATTGTTACCATTTTGAAATTTGGGATCCATAATTATTTGCAATCTTTGATGGATCAGCGATTAAAAATTTTGTTTCGTAACTTCAATATGCAATAGTATACAGTTTTTCTGCCTTGTGCAGTTTAAACATCCAATTATTCCTGTTTATGACTTCCATGACAGCCAGTGAGTCACAGCATTATGGAAATTATAGAAATTAAATAATTAATTTAATAATGGATGAGAAAATCGTAAATTCAGGGTTAAGCCTGAATGCAATTAATAATTGCAATATGCAATGCAATGCACCACAATATTTGCGTGCGCGCGCATTAGAACAAGCATAGGCAAACGGTATGTGTGCTTTGCGTTTATTATGCGCAGTCGCAAACAAGCACAAAGATCAACAATCGTCAATCGTAATTACGCAGATTTATGTTCAGGTGCACATTAGCACATTAAATTGAAAAAATATTATTTATATAACCATTAAATTATCGTGTGATAATTTTTGTTGTGTACCCAATTATGGATGAATTGGACTCGTTTATGCCAACAAATCAAATATCTACAAGTGATTTATCTAAATGTAGAAGTAGTCTACTGGAAGCTATCGCTTTAATGAAACAGGTTTGCGCTCTCGATACGTAATTCATTGAAGTAAAATAGTTTTAATTTTAGCTTTACAATACTAATTAAATTGTCTTTCAGGAAGACGACAGTGCTACGAGACTTAGGATTGTCACTCAACTCACTAATAATCGAAAAACGAAGTGTGTGTCCACTCTTTGTGAGTTGCTCCAAAATATAAAGAAGGAGTCAGACAAAAGGAGTAAATGCGCTCAATTGTTGGAAGATGTATTGGGTAAACTGCACTTCAAGTGAAAACTTCAATATCCATTCTTTCGAATTATGGACTTCTCCAATGTTACCTCTGCTATTTAAAATTGTTGGTAAATCAAACTACTATTTTCTGTTGATTGCCTAGTAAAATATCCCAAAAGTTAGTCTATAATTCAAACGAATGAAAAATGAATAACATTAAAGAAACCAAAGAGAAGAATGAATTAATCTGTTCTAATGCATTACATACCTATGCAGAGTGGTGGGAACTATTAGCAAAGGAACGTGAGCAGATGATGCTCACCATCGCATCAATGGAAATGGTTCGAATTTCGAAACTGTTATTTTCCCAAAATTCAGAATCTATTTACTAAGCATACTTTTCAATTCAGAAAAAGTCCACCACACCTAGTAAAGACAGTAGTAAGGAGCGGCTCAAAGAAATATATGGCGGAGCTGTCCATCAGTTTGCGGCGTCCAATAAACAGACTGGGAAGAAAACACAGAATTAAAATGTAATCGTAATTTTTTCATCTTTGTTTTTAGTTTTTGCTTTGCTTGTTCTTGTAAAAGTGTGTGATCGATATTTCTTTTTAATTGACAATGTTTCAAATAAATTAATCCCATTCACTCACTACGTTTTCCTAGCAGGAATTTTTTTTTGACGATATATTTTTATTAGCATTTCTTTACATAATAATGCCGCCTGTAGTATCAAATGATCAGCGACATTGTATTGTTATATATTACTTTTTTTTCAGTAGTATCTTAACTTAAACTTTTATGGCAGCCCAATTACAAAAATTTAACACTGTGAGCCTGCTACTCGCATGGTCATGTTTATAAGCACAAGTTATTTACAAATGACTTTACTAATCATAACTAGAATGACACAAATGATATTCTCCATGATAGGATACAATGAGTTTTTTCTAAGTGAACATCTAAAACAGTACAGTCACATGTATTTCAACTGCTTTGCATTTTTTTAGTTATTATCGTTGCAACTATACATAATGAGATTCATAACGTATGATGTAAAACTTTAACTAATACTATACAAGACATACTAAATGCCACATTCACGCCAGTGTGTTAGTTTTAAATAGCATTTTTCGCGGAAAACTGCGTGTCATGGGGAAGCAGGTAAAATTAAAAATACTCATACATACGGTTATTGACAAGAAAGTTATGGTAATCCATCATCATGGTATGGCAAAAGTTATTTTGCAAAAGCCCTAAAAAGCATTCTCTTCGTAAAATAAACTGTTGTCTATTGATATTTAGGCTTTATAAATTACTGCGTCAACATTTTAGCAAATAAGCTATGTCTGCAATCACCCGGAATAAAAAATTCCAATGCGATTGAATTGTGGGAGTAAAATAATATCAATTCTTAGTTAATTAGCGAGCGAGTTACAGACTTATCAATACTGATATTGTGACTTGGAACGTGCATTACATAGTTAGCTAAATTACATTTTGAAAACTATATATTATGGATGCTGTAGGGTCACTGATATGGAGGCATTATGCGCGATATTTCAACACAATATTATAGCATATTGTTATAGAGTATTTAACATGGAAACTTTGGCTACTTATACTTACAATTTAAACAATGACCACATAGCACACGTTAAAAACAGTTAGTTAGTTACTTTTAAACAAAAAAAATAACAAAATGTGGTTTGTTCCCAATACCCTCAAACATAAGATCAGAGGCACATATCAGCTGCCCGGGTGAAATAGAAACAGCATGTCAATTGTAAATCTAAAGTAATCAATAAACGAACAAAATCCTCTAGACAGAACAATAATTTGATTCTTGTAAATATTCTTAACACTCAGTATGATAATGTGATGAATGCCACAAATGTCTTCAGTTAGATTACATTAAACATACAAGATTTGAATACTAGTAGCTAGAATTCTGAACTAGGACAAGCTCGCAACCATGATATTTGTAGTGTATAGTTAGTTAGTTAGAGACCACATGAACGAACGAATGACAAAGTTTTTAGCAGACACAAGTAATACACAAATAGATAGTAAACTTAAATCGGGTCTTGAGATGCTTTCAATGCGCTCGCTAGCAGTCCTCAAAAGCCAGCTTCTAGCACTCACGGAAATCCCGTTCCGCTGCATACATAAATGACGATTTCCTTAAGTTTTCGCAGCCTAAATATTCTAATTGGCCATCCTACAGGCAAATTATCACACACTAGTCAGTTACACAGTGATAGTGACAGTTGGTTTTTTGCTCAATGACTTTAAATTCTTCAGTCTTAATTGGATTCCGCTCTCGTTCCGTCACCAGAGTAGCTTCTCCAAGAGACAAAGTTGAGCTTTTAACAACTCTCAGTCTACGTATCACAAAGTCAAGTCAAATTAATATAAACATAAAAAAATTAAATCCCCCATGACGTACACAGTTAGAAAACTGATTGGATTACTACTTACATTCCTGAATAATTCATAGGATTATAGACTCTACACATTTATATGTACAAAGGCGTTTCTTGGCCTGTCAATAATCGGAACATTGACGTGGGCATCGTTTTCATATTTATCTGCAAACAATAATGAATACACTCAGGAATACATCTTATAATGTACATGGTCCATGAAAAGATATGTGTACGTGCGATGCATACCTCTCCAACAGATGTAGCTAGCAAGTTAACAATTTTTTCATGAGGAACGGCCACCACTGATTGATTATTGATTTCTATAATGCGATGGCCTACACGCACTCCACCTCGCTCAGCGATCCCGCCTCGTAGAAGACTGCAAATCTGAAATTACAAATCATTCATTCAATATGTAATGTACAGTGTAGACACCAAATTACAAAAAAATTCAACAGACTTACCACCCCATTTTGAACACTGAATCCCAATTGATATTTCGTGTCCGGTCGTTTGATTTTAACTTCCACAACAGGTGGGCAAGGGACCACAGTCAGTTTTACAACTGTCTGGTTCTTGGAATTCTAAATATCAAATTATACAATCCCCATTAGTCACAATACAACAAAAACTATAAATTTTCAATTCAATACTAACTAAATGAATGTGAAAGAGAGAGATTCAATAAAATCCACATGCAATAATCTGACAGTGTAAAATAACGTAACCTTTCCATTTCGGCACTTGAGCGCACATAAATTACATCTAAGCTTTCTACCTTACTAAAGTAGCCAAAATTGTGTGAGAATGTGCATTTCACACTCACACTACTCCGGGTAAGTAAGTAAAACCGATATTGAATACATCAAGTTCCCCGCTATTGAAGATAAGAACCGTAAGTCAGAGGGAACTATAAAACACATTCAATATCAACTACTATTTAATAGTTGGCAAAAAACTTGGCTACCTACGTCACACCACACCATGTAAAACATACCTGAAATCCCATATCATTAGTTTAGTTAGTGGATAGAAACTAAACTAAAAGTATAGTTGGTTAGTATAGAAAGTGAAATTACTTGACTCGGATATATTATACCAGCCCAACTATATATTACTTCTAGCTCAGGCAGAACAGAGGAAGAAAGAATGGAGTTGAGTTAAGAAAACCATATTTTTCATTCCCGCAGCAAATGCAGGAGAGCACGTAACCACCATAAATACTTGCTTCTTTCCCCATTCATGGGATTGTACTGCTAAAGTATGGAACTTGGGAACATGGTTTGGAGTAGGTAGACAAAGAATGTAACATGAAAATGGTGGCACTTATTGTCACTACTACTAACTAACTAACTACTATATAGACAATTCCTATATGGTGCACCCAAAGAAAGCAAGTTGGAAAGAATTTCTCACTTTATAGTCAGTCTTCTTAATGCTGGAATGTTGCGGGAGTGAGCAAAGAATATAAAAGGGAGTTGGAAAAGAAAAGCAAACCACCACAAAGAGGAAAATGAAATCAAATCATCCATTTAATTTGCCAACCATGGCCTGCTGTACTATATGTATAGTCAAGTCAAAGGAGGAGAAAGAACTATGTGAATCCAAATTTAATCAATTGATTGAAGCACGCATCTGTTTCCTTGTTGCAACTCCTCTCAAGTCAGTCAAACTCACACTAACAAACTACCGTCATATAATATATGTTAGTTAGCTAACACTCACTTCTCACTCATGTTAAGTTGACTAACTACAAGTTTCCCAAAACTAGGGAACCATTCAAACCATTTCCCATCCATAGCAGATACAGAAACTTGCGGCATAAAAAGTTTCAGTTGAGCAGAGAACACGGGGGCGCTCTTATATGTACACAAGTTACAACCACCCTATGGCTTCCCATTCCCAGGTTCTGATCAGATGGAACTGCCTAGACTATCTCTGTGTGTACAACTTGCTAACTTGGGAAAAGATAATAGCCGACAACAATATGGGATACAATTGCCGAGCAAGAAAAATACAATCCATCGCCTTTTTGCTCACATAACAGATAAAACAGATTGAAGCTGCTGCTTCCCACTGATATATATATTAAATCCTATTCCAGGCAGTAGTAAATCATAACTCCAGAGCTTTATGTGTTTACCAAGTAAACACACTTGTATTCACCATTTGTCTGTGGAGAAGAATTCAATCAAAAGCTGTGAAAGGAACTTTCCCAACCGACAATGATGAGCTCACAGTCAGTCAGTTTATCAAAAAAAAGGTATCAAAGGATAGACAGAATTACTGATATTTCTAACTAACTAACTAACTAACTAACTGTAAGATCCGATATACGAACCTCTTTTGTATCTTACAAAAGTTGCGTTATTTTTCGCAGCAGTCCTACATTTCACATTGTTTTCACTCGTAACAACCAAACCATCATATGGTTTTGTACGTTAGGTATTTAGTTAGAAAGCTGTCCGCCTTTGTGACAGCCAAGTCCATTCCCAAATGTGATATCTGGGTGGGAGGCTTTTTAGACCAAACAATACTTTCCAGAGAACACAATACACTTCATTTAACTTCATCTCTTATTTAAGTTCATGCCAGTGGTTCATAACCACAGGGACTGGGATATGAACTCACTTGAGGGACCAAACACATTCTACACGACAGTTTAAAGACAACGGAGCTATCTATAAGATTGGGTCGGGTTACATACACAAGTGCTTGAAATGTATAAAAAAATGGCATTGCCTCGTCCATACTATTTTCTTCAGAGTGAGAGTTAGCATGTTATGCCACACTAACTGTAATGGTGCTGATTGTAATTCAAGACGCAAGTTGCTTTTACACGAAAACGATCCCAACAAGACGTGCGAACCAAAAAAGTACAAAAGGAGGAGAAGGTAACACTTATTTACAGCAAACGGTTTGGATCCATTTTTTTTGGCCGACATCTCTGACAGGGAAAAACTTGACTAAAAGTTTACGAAACATTCAACTTGCTCACAACAAATAACCAGTATGCATTGCATTGACACCTCGTCCAATTGTGTGAGTGAGAGAGTGAGTGCCATTTTTGGAATCCATGTGCCTGAGCTGACCATAACGAGAAAAAGATGGAATCCAGCCTCATGATGATCGCATTAGGGAATTCGTTGTGGAAGAAATTCCCGTAACTCAAGAAAACGGCACCAATGGGATCAATTATTTCATTGCACATCCCCGTAAATGGCACATGATAAGACATTCATAGCACGTGAAACAGAGACTGTATAGTTAGTTAGTTAGTAAGTAAGTTAGTTGGCCCTATCGCTCTCCAACGTGAATATACATATGCCACATAGGCTGGTTATTTATTTCACAGCATTTTAAAGATACACGATAAAACTGTCTTGGTCCCTTACGGGAAAGTGAAAGTATGGAAAAATGGCTCAGGTTTCGTGCATACACAATTTTATAAACGCAATTCATTGCCGTCTATGGAAATACATAGGAGAAGTGCACAAAAACATGCCAATTCCTTTTTTTCTTGTGCACTTCACTCTTACAAATGAAGTTAGCACTATTGCGTGCTTTCGTAGGACTGCAACCCAATTGCATCAAATATTCCAGAACAAGACGATAAATGAAAGCTATCTTGCTTCTACTCATACAAAACTTTTTATCCGCTCCACCGCATATAGAGTAGGTATACCTTTTATCAAATCAATTTTCCGTGCATACTAGCGAGCGCTATTTTTACACTGCCCGTATAAAAATGTAACCTTTAAAAGTGTCGTTCCTCTCAACTAACTCGCGTATTGAGTTCTTAAATGTGGTTCACGGCTACTGATTCCCATTACTTGCTTTCCCACACATGATTTGAACTGAAATTGACTGTACTCCGAACACACATGCATGGATATGGATATCTATAATGTGCATGAGCCGTACCTTGATATAGTTCTGGCACGTGGACAAGGGGAGGCCCACAAGGCTGATCCCATTGATAGCAATGATTTGATCCCCAATGTTGAGTTGACCGCAGCGAGCGGCAGCACCTCCTGGAGCCAGATTCGCTATGACCACAGTTGGGAGCATGCTTCCCCAGCCCGACTCCACAATCACAACGCCCAATATTTCGCCCTTCGCTTTGGGAACCACCACCTAGGAAAACCATTCACACCAAATCCCTTTTATTATACCACTTTTGGACTACTAACTAAAACAAGGACACAATTACATCCCATGATGTGAATTATTTCACAACTCCTGTCATACCTCCTTCTGGAGCTCCTTTTTGGCAAACATTTGTAACTCGTCCCCGAATATTTCCTGTGAATTCAGAACTTCTTGGTAATCCATTTCCCGGACAAAACTATGATCCTCTATGCCATTGGCTTTGAGAAATTCCATATACGCCACCTGGAATGCTTGTCCTATGGACTGGGCAATATACTGGGCCTCTTCAGATTCGAATACATGGCAAATCATTTTAGGAGGCAGAGGCACTTTGGACTCGTCACATTCGTCCGACGGGATCGGACGTCTTCTGGCCATCAGGACCACCAGATCTCCAATGTCCGCAATGTACGAAATGGTTCGAAGGGCATGATCCATCATAATTTCCTGCATACGGTTAGGTATAGAGAGATGGGCATAAAAAAGTGATCGCCACCCGAGCAAATGGGGACCGCACATGCAATCCAATGGAGATTTGGTGTGCCATTATAGGGAATGTAAAAGGTAGACGATAAAAATATGATGAATATGGAAGGCTTTTACCGCAGTCAAAAAGGGGGAGAGTCATGAAAATGCATGAGGCACTATAAAGTTATGAACAAGAGTAAATAAAATTACACGGCCGCAGTCACACTTACTTTCAGGTCTGTATTGAGCACCATTATTTTCTCGGTGGAAATAAACAGGTCTACTTCAGTGCTCGGTTGGGTTTCACCCTCAGGAGCCTGCAACCCAAACAGAAGCTTTAAATTCTGGACAACATTAGGAGCACTAAAACCTTCATAATAAAAGACATAGTAGCACAATCAAAAGATTATAACTATCATAATTAAAAAGGGAGACAGCACAAGTGAAAGAATAAGCATACTCAAGGAATGAACACAAAACCACTCATAAATTTCTGCCCACTATTTAACTACAACTGAATACGAACAATAGCTGTTGAAAATCTGAAACTAAGAGAGGGGAATTATCTACTAATTAGCATCCATGAGAAAAAGCGCAAAAAAAGAAGAAAAATTATAGAGCAACAAACTGCAAAAAACTAACTAACTATGCAACACCATATTGTTCAACTTTTTCTAACTAAACTAGGAACTACAAAGCAAGTAAAAACTTTCTGTTCCCATCATAATGAGCATGCCTATAGTTAGTTCGCTTATGATGCGTTAATCCCATCAATTAAATCTACAAAAGTGGCCAACTTAACTTTCCCATCCACAGCTAACTTCAAATTGAGCTCCGAACACACGCTAACTCTTTTCTCCTGTATGCACACACAAAGTGCTAACTAACTAACTAAGTTGGGTAGAAAAAGAAAGTTTAGCGGACATCACACTACTGTGCATTTAACACTGAGCCTGACTTACATTACATTTTTTTGCCAGCCTCCTCTGTGCATGCCAACATTAACTAACTATAAGTACCTGTACCATACAAATTCCGTACACTGAAGATGACTGCGTGAGACCACTACTAATTCTAAGCAAACTAACGTAAGTACTCATTTCGTGACGAGAATTTTCTCAACCAATTAACTAGTTAAAGTCTTTTCGGGGTAAGCAAAAATGGCAGCAACAGTACAGCACAGTTGGAACTAACTAACTAACTAACTAAGTAAGTAAAGTTCGCTATACCAACCATGTTGCGCCATATAGTTGTGCCATTTTTGGAAAAAGCAACCATACTGTGTGTATGTGCACAGGAGTCCTGCAAAAATCTCGTACACACAAAAAAAAGTGAGGACGCAAATAAAAAAGTAAGAAAACAACATAAATGACTCTGTCAACTTATACAACCATTTGACATAGAAATAAAGCGCAGAAAGACTAAAGCTAGTAGATTACGACTAGACTATACTATTTAGAAAAGAACGACTAACCAACTATAACTTGTGCGCAAAGTAATAAGATACACACATGGACCCGAACGAAATGTTCATCCTTGCACGCACTAATAATAAAGCCCAAGTCGGTACACAATTCCCTACACTCATTCTGCTGATGGTAGCTAAAAAAGATGACAAGTAATGACATGCCTGTTTTCATACACAAATTCTCTGTTGACATTCATGAGCCAGAAAACAAGGATTTAACATTCCAACGAAAAATGAAACTACATTTCCACTTTTTCATCAATCACAGCACCAACTATAGGGCTTATTTATTTTCCCCTTTCAAAAACAAATCTAACCAACCAAGCAAAAAAAAAGTAGCACATAAAGACGAAAATGCAAAATGATTTCCCTTGCCACAGTTCCAAAATATAGCGCCAACATAACAAAAAAGGGCAACTATTTAGGATTCCGCTCCAGCACAGATCAGAGGGGCGAACCTTTATTTTTGAAACTGCTTCTTCAACCATAGTCTTTTTGGGTCGTCTTCGACTCCTCTTGCCCGCATCCACTTCTTCCTCCACTTCCACAGAGCCCACAAACCGAAGTCGGAACATTGTTCCCGGCAAAGCGCTACCACATGGCGGCCCCAGATGTAATGCCGCGGTCCCCGGTCCATTGGTTTCTGCGGGTTGACGATTGGATTTAGGGGACAAGCCCTCATGACAGGAGGGTCTTAGTCCACCAGGGGCGGACTCATTCTCCAACGACATAGAAGACGTGCGGGAACAATGATGGGTTGACTTTTGGAACAACTCGGCATCCTCCAGACTCTCGACTTCACAACAACTGTCATCATCTTCGGCATACAAGTAGTCCTCATATTCACAGGCCCCGGGATCTTGGGCTTTCTTGGGGACCGCAGTGGAATTAGTTTGGGGCAGCGCTAATGCCGTGCAGTTAGTAGACTCCTGTTCGCAACAACTACCATTTAGTGTCCCTTCACCCTGCATAAACAAAGGATGATGGGTCTCTTTTGGTTTCTCAAGTTATGTATGTTACAACAAAGGGACACACTGGGTGCTCACTAACTAATACAACTCACCGCCTATAGTCACACGTGAGTGTTTCTTATCTGACAAAAACGACACGAAAAATAAAATGGGGACAACAAGCAGCAAATTATGATATGAAATTCACTCATGCACATCCACTCACTACATACAGCCAGTCTGTACAATTGTTGCTCTCTAGAGCATTATTGGGAGACACAGGCCATTCAATAATCGATAAATAACCCATCAACATTTGAGCAACATACAGTCTATTTACTTTGCACATATCAGAGTCTGCTGTGATTGAGAACACTGGCTCTTAAAACTGAGTTCAAGGGCAACGATATCATTTTGACACTCACTGCAAATAGCTAGTGCCGTCTGAAATACGGTCATATGCTCACAACTAACTTTCACTCACTATGGAGCCATCCAATCTAAAAGTATAACGTCTGTAGTGTGTTCGCTGGGACAGAAGCAAGTGGTTTGCTCATCCTGCTAATTGCTTTTTTCTTCATCTACAGTTTCATGCACTACTTGCCATGATAACTCATCATCATCTCTTTGACTTTGAGTAGACACACAAGGGAGCTCATAACTACTGCTTGACAACACATGCATCCTTTTTTGTCTCCCATTCCTAATCAGGCATTCACACACAAAAATCTTAGTCTTACAGACAACTACTAACTAACTAACTAATGGCAATGTTGGTTCACAGCTCCTGCCATATTGCGCTCTCTGGAATTGTGCATCATCCCCCAGTTGGGTTGAAGCAGGGAGAAAATGAAATAGAAATACCAAAAGTCAAGAATGAGTGGAATAAGAATTTAGTTAGCAGAGATGGAACCACAGCCTCATGTATAATAGTGCTAGCGAGTCAGTGAGGGATATTACAGTGTGTACATATGGTGTAAGTAAGGCGGAGGCGACGAAAGTGTTACGCTCCTACATATAACTACACACCAGTCCTAGAGTATTGATTATATGTGAAGAAGAGAAAGTAGGAGAAAGCTCATTCCTTGTTCCGTCCCTGCCTGCTGTCTGCCTGCCTGCCTACCTACATAGTACAACACAATGCTTTCGTGTGAGAGCTCATCATCCAACTATATAACTCTGGGACCAAACATGAGGAAATGATTTACGCAGACACACACAAATTCACAAGGCTGCTGACTCTGTACACAGTTATAGTTTCCCTAAATGGAATTCAAATGCTTGAGATGAGGAAACAATCAATACAGTGCTCACTATGGGAAAACCCCAATGGGATGAAAACACATTTTTCCCATCTCTAGATCCACACTTTAGTAACTCGTTATATTAAAATCAAAATTCTCACACGGGCATTCATTATGGATTGCAACTAACTGTGACTACGGCTGTATCCATGTACTGCGTGTAAAAGGAGTACGGGAGACCAATTTCCGGGCTCCATGTGTAATTGAAGGGACGTGTTGTATTACATGAGTCGAGTGTAATATTATTAATGTGCCGTGCTGAAAGGTTATGGCAAGTTTGAAAAGAGTGTGTGATGAGAAAGTTGAACATGACATTTCCTGTCTTTGACGCCATATTCTCAGAGCCAAAGAATTTGATGATCACTATAAAGCCATTACAATGCAAATAAAAAAAAGTTCTGCCCCCTCCCAGTCAAGGAATGGAATCTGCAGGCTAAACCAAAGTGCTACCAACCATGCATTAAAGAAATCCCAATAACAGGCACCAATAGTTAATCTAATCATTTCATCACCCCCATAGGTTGTTGTCACAGAATCAGAATTTTTTTACTCAACGCAAAATGCAGGGTGACTTGCTCATGACATAAATCAACAATGTTGGATAGCAAAAACGAAGCAAAAGATAAAAAACACAAAGAGCACAAGTTTGTAGTTAGTTAGTGAAGAAAAACTACTAGTTTTTGATAAAAAAAGCCACATTGACAAATTTACGAAGAGATGATTTACCTTGATACGTGAAACAGCCTCTTCCGCTTGAGTCATTCGGGTTTCCTTTGTGGGGAGTCCTTCAGTGGTCAATTGCGTGGATCCCAGGTAGCGCGCCCGGAATAACACTCCTTCGATCAATACTGTCGAATTTTCCAAAAACCCTTTGTGAACAATAATTATGCTATAAAATATAATCAGGTATCTAAATATCATAAATATATGCAATCTTTATCCTTATCCCATCGTTCAAACCCTACCAAGTGGTATAAATCGTGAATAGTTGAACAAACAATAGAAACCGATAAAAAAGAGCCAACATTATGATGAAGTGCTTTTTAGATGTGCAAAGAAAAAATTATTGGAACGTAAGTAAATTCAAAGAGATGTGTTTAAGGATCATTCGTGTGGTTACAAAAAAGAACACAAACAATGCTCTATCAAATCCATCTACTAGATATATATAGCTTCCTATAGTCTCTGTAGAAAAACTTTAGTTTCACACACGTTAGAAGAACTAAAACCACTGCAGGAGAAAAATGGTTCAAGTAACTAAACTGACAAGGAACACTTACCATCTTTATTTCGTTTTTTCTTGGCACTCTCTCGATCCTGAAATACATAAAACATAATTTTGATACAGTGAGTGGAACGTTCCATGCATTACATACGGGAACTCTAGCAAGGTACAAAAACTAAAACTACATCACTTTCTCATTAATGAGTTTGCTCACCCTTAATGGAAGCGCTGGAAAATGTCTAAATACTTTCATAGTCAAAGCTTTAAGGCTTAAGCTAACTCATACAGTAACTACACCGAGCTAGGGCCGGAGAAAGTGAAAGGCCTACAAGAAAGTTTTCTCACTTAAACTACTTACACAACTATAGAGGGAATCTTATTTTGCACTACTCGAGTTTAGTTCCTTCACTCACTCCCGCAGTATAGTCACAACAATAAAAAGGCAGTTTAGTTAGAACTGAACAGGTGTGCCTTCCAAAAATGGGAGCAACTCGTTCGTTCACATCGGCAAAATATAACTTTACTCACTACACCGTGCATAAATTGAAATGAGATTTCTTCGTGCACACAGCGGTATAGAAAAGAAAAAATTGAAAACAAGCTATTGATTCCAGGAAGGAATGTATTTGACTGTGAAAGTAGTCAACAGCTCTCTCTCTCTCTCTCTCTGCATTCAGTCAGTCAAAGAACAATGGGAACAACAGAAAAATCAAATCCATCCAAATAAAAAAGTCTCAATGCAAAAATCCTCTCATCGCCAATGCATGAGGGGAATACAATGGGTAAGCATGCAAGAAAAAAGCGATTTAAATCTGAACAAGTATCATACTCACAGCCCTGTAAATTATAGATATGCTCAAAAAAAACACTTGATGAGATCCTTCACACATGCAATCTTGTATAAAAAATGGTTGCAGCTCCCAAATCATATGCATTGCTACTGAAAAGAGGGGAAATCCATTTGCACATTGTGAGAGAGCAAGGGAAGCCATATTTCACAAGAGCATAAAATGAGACAGACAAAGAGACCTTTTTGGATTTAGAGGTAGCAGCAGCTGAGACCAGGGTAGAGGGCAAGTCTTTGAATAAAGTGCCAGTCACATTAGTATTGGCATTACTATTATTGGCCCCTGAACCCATTGTGGGTGAATGGGTGCCCGAGTCTATCCCAATATTATGAACATGATTATTCTGGTCGTCTTCGCCTCCGATGGTCGTCTCAGACTCCAGAGGGGTCAAACGATGGCCCGAATTATGAATAGAGAACTCGGCCAGGGAACTGGTACTCGTGGGTGCAGGCACATAGCGAACTGAGGGATTGTTGTGACTGCTGGAACAATGAGAGGAGGATGAAAATAAAGTGGATGTGTGTGAGGAGACGCAAGTGGCCGCTTTCATAAAAGACATCCCTTTGCTGATGACGGGGAGAAGGCCTCGGGATTTTAGTCTGGTCCACTCCTTTGGCCATGGATCATCATAGGGAGATAGAAGGGGATACACAGAAAAGAGAAAAGGTTAGAGTTAGAAAGGTTAGTACGAAAATAAGTAAGTTGGAAATTAATTTGCAAGGCAAAAGATGTTCTAGCTGATTAATTGGGTGGCATAAGCGTGCAAGCGGGACTTGAAAATGAAGATAACGCATGTAGAGTGGGAATTTTCATGCCATTTTTAGATTAAGAAGAAAATAACTTTATTTTCCTCTGTTTCTAAACCCTCACAAGCGTAACTACTTCCTATCATTTTGAGATTGAGTTTTATTTCGCTACTTTCATATTCTTAACCGAGTTTTTTTAATTTTGTTAGAATTAAATGTTGAGATACATAATGAACCCAAAAAGTCAATAAGAAAAAGCGTTTTGGGATCAACTCTTGCAAAATATGAACCAATATTGAATAGCAGGGAGTATTCATTTTAAAAACTGGAAAACCTTTGATGATAGAATTCAAGAGATGTGAATACAACTCTAAGATGTGACAAAGTTGAAGGAGACAACTCATGTTGTTTGACTTTCACAAAAGTCAAAGGCAACTTTTTATATGATCACAGTAGTTAGTTAGTTACTTTGGCTCTCCAAAAATAGTGGAGTCGACATTTTTATCTATAATACTGCCAAACTCATGAATCCGCAGATAAAAGCCTCAAATCTTCTTTACACACAAAATGGTATGTCTTCTTTTGAAGCTGGCAATACAGAGCTATAAGGCCACGTGATCACATTCACTAGAGGATTCAACACGTCTAAATTAAGTCGCCAATCAGTCACAAACGGTGAGCGATCAAAAACATGAAAAAATACCGTAGAAGATTGGAAAACTAAAATTTTATCTTGCTACTGTCACTGTGGAAACTTTGCCAGTCCAATTCTACAGTCTTTTCTACAATATGGAGCCACATTGTATTGCATGTTATTAATCTCGCACAGCAGCAAGCTCCAGAAGAAGTCATCACAGAAAATGACACTAATGCCCTTGTCTCCCATAAATCTATATAGTGCACAGTGCACAGAGATAGGAAACATTTTGAATCCTCGAATTGACTGCATGGAAAAGTAGGACGAGATAGTAGTTAGCAGTGAACATAATGAACCTGAGCAGTAAGGAGTGAAAGGGAGTTTGGCTCTCCAGTAGGAATGCATATAGTTCGCACGAAGAAAGGCAAGCTTGTGGTGCCAGATGCAATTTTTACATACAACCATCATTAAAGTAAGGAGACCAGCTGCAAGTTATTACATGAGAGAGCATTTGATACAGTAAGTATAGTGGCATGCCTACTACAGAACTAGCCAAGTAATTGAATACGATCCTCTAGGAGCGTAATAGCCCGTAGGCTTCATTTAGTACTCCGGTTAGTTGGTTAGAAGATCATGCCTTCTGTCATTCTACCTACACAGAGTAATTATATTGTCCACTAATTAAAATTCTACTCATATTGCGGTCCTAATGTTGCCCATTCGGCATTCCCAGGCAAATGAAACAATGGTGTTGAAGTAGAATGTAATCTACCGTGGAAGAGGATGTTAGAAAAATGGGAAAACTATCAATTTATTTGTCAATTCACAAAAAAGAACGTCCAAAGAAAGAGTTTGGAAAACTTTGTAGGGATTACTTCTTCTCTGTAAAGCTATCAAAAGTTGCAACATCCCATCACATTGGGAGTGAGTGAACATTTTGTACGGGAATTTCAGCAAATTTTATTGCATCGTCAATCTAAAACAACAAATGGAAACTTGACATTTATGAAGTTCATTCTCAAGTAAATTGCAAAAGTTAAGTGAATTCACTCTTGTATTATTCACATCAACAGGGTGCATGCCGTCCAAATGTCTCACGCCAACTATGTGATTCTTTCTTTCCCGTATGTGTAGCATGTTCGCGCAAAATTCATGGATTCCAGTCACTAAAATAAATGTCATCTCCAGGGCCAAATAAAAATAAATGATGGTTATCATGAGTACATTGAACACAGTATTATGGATTCACGTTCCCTAACTAATAAGTGGGACCCGTTCAGTCACCCACTTTCAATAATAAATCCTCCCTATGTCTCCTAACTATAC
>Ga0210040_10002300_pt1 | contig 27169 bp, 25 predicted proteins | sample CryGeyCG12114_NA_FD_185462 | JGI IMG/M metagenome (GOLD analysis project Ga0210040, IMG submission 185462) | Groundwater microbial communities from aquifer - Crystal Geyser CG19_WC_8/21/14_NA (SPAdes) (version 2) | ecosystem: Environmental > Aquatic > Deep subsurface > Groundwater | place: USA... | reverse complement strand
ATTCTTCATTTGGCTTTTGTTTTGTTGATTAATAAATTAAGTTAAGCAAAGGTTCATTGCATTTCTAACTAGCATATTCATGCATTAGTTGAGCTTGATTCGCTATCACTGTGTTTCAACCTCACATGGGACTTGAGGATTTTCTGTGCATTGCATTATATAGTTTGACAAATCCATTTTGAGGATTATTGCCCATAATGAGATTTTTTAATTCTTCGTTTTTTAACATGATTGGTTTTATGCATGCTTATGGGATGTAGTGGTTAGTTTTAGCAGACTAGATTTTGTTTCATGAGTTATACAAAATGAGAAATTATATTGCCATAGTTCTTTTAAATGATAGAAATGGACTTAAATAATTAGATTATTTGCGCAAAATAATTTTTTTAAACAGTTTTGAGAATTTAAAAATACAATTTTAGACTATATATAATGGATTGGTTGAGGGGCATAAATTTTCATGTTGGGGACAAGTCATTGTAAATAAGAAGCAAACATTTCGTTTTTTAGTGTGTCATTTCATTGCATAATGTATTTAAAGATTAGCTCAAATTGAATGTACAATACTGTTCAGTCAGTATGTCTGTGGAATATCTAGAATCCCATGCACTGTTGAATTTGGTTTAAAATGTGCCTCATTCAGTGGATTATATGCACAGTGAAAAAAACTTTTGATTTCATTAGCATATGCAAACTGGTGCATTTCAGGTTCTCACAGTAACTAACTAAAAAGTAACCTTGTTTGCAACCATGTAGCGTCACACACTGAAAACTTTACTGAAATCTACGCCTCACATTATCGCCCTGGCTCATATTTACCATTTCGTCCATATTTTCGCATTGCATGTTTATCTTTTCAATCCCAGTTCCTGTCACCGCCTCTTAACCAACCATGTAGTATGTGCTATTTGCACATCTTTTGATTTTAATTAGCTAATCTTTTCATTTTTTCGTTCATGTCTTGCAACATCACCATTGTGGGTGTCATTTGGTGGATCTAAATGATTCAAATCCCGGCCCATCTATTATAACGCAAAGCTTTTGTTAGATTTTCGTTTAGAAATTAGGGCAATTACATTGTATGTTGTTGAACTCACCACCCACTGTAGTTTTTTACATGGATTTTGATATGACTACAACGGAGCAGAAACCGTTCAGATTCACTATTGCATTTTTCAACTTGTATGGTTCATGAATGATAAGAATAACATGACCATGTAGCAATGTTAAATTTAAAGTTCGTTTGTATACACTTTGGTTCTAGTCATTAAATTTTATTTACTTTTTCATGAAAATGAAATCTAATGGGATGGTTGATTGTACTTTTGCAGAGCAAAGAGCATTCCTTAAAAGCTGAGTCCCACAATGGGGACATGAAGGACCCGGTGGATGAGTACCCCAGCTCAAGTGGACCTTCCCCATCGCCAACTTCGACGGCGACGCCATCGCCGACGCCGGTGATCACAAGTTCGAAACCGTCTGTCGGAGGTCTTGACTTAAATATGACTGCTCAAGAGATGAGAGCAAAACTAGCAGCCCGGAAAAAGGAGAAAGTGGACCCCAAGAACCAAAAGATTGATTTGCAAAAGAAATATCAAATCATTCAAACTTTGTAGAGTGTAAGTGGTTATTTCGTGCATGTGGTGGAAATGCTTTAACTAAAAGTAAGAGTGGTACTTGACTTTAGTTGTCTTCACAAATTATGATATAAACTAACTATGGTGGATGCCAAAATATTATATAGAGAGGACTGTGTATTTGTTTGAATTATTCTTCCACAAATGTATTACTTGTAGTTAGTTAGTTAGTTAGTTATAGTGAATAGAAATTACTGTAGAAACAAGTGGATATTTTGTGACAGTGTGAAAATGGACTTTGTTTGTTCTATTCCCCTTGCACTTACAGTACTAATTAAAGTGCCATCAACTGAGCCACACTTGGTTAGTTAGTGAGTTGATTAGCATGATATGTGCGCCGTTTTCTTCTTGTGCAAGTTTTCTTTACTCTGGTTGTTGACATTAGGATGAGCAATGCGGTTTGAAATGTTGTAGCAATTAGAAACATGTCAAGTACAGAAATGTGTTGGAAACGCTGTTTTTAAAGGGCCATTTCAAATTATGATGGCAACCTTCATTGATTGTAAAATGTATACAACTGTTTTGTTCATTACGATATAGGTTTAACCGGTTTAAACTTTTATAGTTGGCACAACATTATTTTCCTTATGTTAAAGTCCAATGTATGGAATAGGTTAGAGACACAGTGTGCAGAAAATGATGATTTGTCAGTTGTTGTAGTTTTTGTGCTACTTTGTAGTTTATGTATTATATCTGTTGAATGTTCCTTCACATTCCGGCTGAGCAGACCAAATACTTTCTGATTTCCGTATTAAAGCATAACTTTGGTTTATAACTCAAGTTATGCTATGTAAGATTATCATAAAGATGACCAAAGAAACTTTATCATATGTAACTAACTACTCTGTATAGATAGTTAGTTAGCATCCCAGTATGGTGTGTATTGCAACTAATGTAATAAAAAACTGCAGTTTTTACTGTTTGTTGCAGTTCTTAATGTTGTGTACGAACATTCCCTATGTAAAGGCTCGTTATCTATGAATTACAGATTATTCCAGAGAGCACTGTATTCTGTTGCGCATGTAATTGTATTAAGGTATGTTTTCCTAGAAAATATCTGTTGTATCAATGGTTATTTCACAATAAATCAGGCGAGTCAAATTCTTTACTGAATGCACAGATATATTAGTTTGCTATTTACCTACATTATTTTTTTTTACTTCATTGGATGGGAAATATTAATGTAGTTTAGAGTGTTCATGGCATTGTAATTATTGTTGCATTTCATGTATAGTTTGTGCAGACTGTGAATGTTGCTATCAAGGCTGGGATTTTTTCAACCACTGTGATGAAACACTTTTTAGCATAACTATTAAAGCATATTCAAAGGTTAAACACTAAATGGTCGAGGAACAATAATTGGATTCATTGCCTTGAAAAATCTAGATAGAATTTAACATGTGACATTCGGAATGTAGAGCACAAATTATGTAACAATCGCAGTTATCATGGTACAAAAGTTTGCACAAATAAAAATGTGCGTACATGTACTGAATCACAGTTTTTAAATGTAGACTATTGATCACGTCAATGCTATAGCTAGTTACGTTGCAGACTCGATATTTTCTTCCTATGGAAATAAAAATGCAATTAGGTGCGTAGTGCCCACATATGAAGAAATAAGATTGTCAAGTTTAATTCATGAAAACGGTAAAAATACATTGTCCAACGTAGCCTGTACACATATATTAGATTACATAAAAAACCACTATTGTACTATTGATACACAAATACAATTACATTGACAAGCATGAAAACAACTATATTCATATTCTGGGTAAGCGAACCAGCATGATTTAATAGCATGCCTGAGACTGCACTCCAAGTGCCATTATTAGGTTGTGGAGTAATTTTTAGCAAATGTGGATACAGTTGATAGACATCCACCAATGATATGGAAGGATGAATAATACCTTTTTTGAAATCTGTAACAAAATATTTCGTTAAGTAAGTAAGAATTCTCACTCATTGTCTCGCATATCTCTTTGTATAAATGATTTTTTTATCAATTTACCTGGTCCTTTGGCAAATAGTATGGTTCTCATATCTGTGGAGTTTACATATCCATGCAATCCTTTCCACCTACTGTCTGGCGGATCTCTGGGAATTTGTTTGCTACTTTGAAGACCTTGAATAACAATTTTGGGCTTCGCGAGTACCAAAATATCTTGCACAAGTCTGGATCCTTTGTAATGGTACTCTTCGGGAATATCATCCCTTTTGTATACAACAAAATCATCCGAAGTTTTTAGTCGGTTGTAAACCTATTTACCAAATTCAGTTAGTTAATTAGCAACTCGTTTATAATTTATGAGAGGATACAAATTGCTTTTGAGCCACTCACTTTATCCACACGTTTAGCATAGGGAGCAATGGCAACACAGCCTCCACGGTCCAATACTTTGTACACGTCTTTTCGATCTACATAGTCTTCTAATGGAACATACTTAACATCTTTGTGGACATCTGTCATCCCATGATCACTTACAATGAGAACGTTTACCTGGAAATATATGTAGATATTCTAGTGTTCCAAGGCGACTAGCAAAGCCACATGTTATCTTATGCTCGTGTAGAACACTACAGCTCAAAACAAGCTGTATTTAACTTACTTTTTCATCCAAGCCTTCGTCTACCAATATATCAAGAAAATCTTTCAGAACGTCATCTATATCTCTCACTGCTTTTTTCTGCTCATCGGAGTCCGGCCCGAATTCATGCCCCAATTCATCAACATGCATGGAATACACCTGGAAAAATATTTTTTCTTCATCAAATTACTACTATCTGTAGAATGTTAGGAACAATAGTGTATTGAATGATCATCCGGGCTAATTTATGTGAAGAGAATACTAAAGTTACAAGTAGTTACCATGACGAGTTCATAGTCCTTTTTGAGACTGTTAGCAGCCTCACGTAAATTCTGACGGAACATTTGAGGACCATGTTCCCACACAAAACGTGTACACTTGGCTGGTTTCACTTCATTAAATGGGACATCACACCGAGACCAGTGTTTGAGAAAAGCTTTCTTTTTGTACCGAGTAGCCGTGGCCCAAATGGGCTCAGCCTGCTGCCACCAGTGCAGTTGACTAGTTGTATTATAATCCGCTAGATTGAACTCCTGTTCGCGTTTTAAGTCAAACATGAAGTTTCCGATAATTCCATGGATTTCAGGATACACGCCAGTACTCAACGTAGTCCAGGATGGCATGGAGACTGATGGGAATATGGGCTCAACCCATTTTACTTGAACTCCTTCTTGAAGGAATTGAGCAAATCCCTTCAAATTGGCTTTATCCCGTTCGTAGTAGTCGTGTCGGAATCTGCAACATAAAAAAGTGTGCAAAGCCGATATTGGAATTGAGAAGTTTTTTTTCCAACGGATTGAATTGAATGCTGCAACTCATGGGAAATTATCATATAGACAAATAGTTGATATTTGTTAGCACTCCCTGGTCTCAAAATTTTGCTGCGAGCTAGCTTTTTTTATTATATATGGATTTAATATTTTTAGTCACTACTTCATGCTACATAATGTTTGTACAAGCTTTTGAGATGGCAATAAAAACACTCTCTGAAACGCTTTAGAAAAATCGGAAGTCCAGAGGGTGCAGTTCCAGTTTAGACATCCTCGTTCACAAGAACGACTAGTGGCAACTCTATTCCACCACGCATTATTATTTTATCTGGATGCATGTACGGATGTTTACATTTGGGTCCTTTCTTTGATGGAAGCGTGATTTCCTTTGTGATTTCTCCTAAAAGACTTGCTGACGAGGCCACTATAAGCCTACTGTATTCATAACATAGAGCACAACTGATAAATACAACTTCCTCTGACATATTGAATGCAAGAAAAAAGTGAGTGGAAAAAGAGCTAACTGCGTCGGCAAATTTGATCCCATTATTTATGTTGGCTCACAGTCACTCATCTTTTGTTCAACACTGTGTGGGTGACAATAATATACTTCCATATTGATAATCTTCTCTATCTCGTTCAAGAAATGGAGATTGCACTGTGCTTGTATACATAATATAGTGCTGATAGAACGCATATTATGATATTGCAAAGTGTAGTATACTGAATAAAGGTGCATCATTGCAAATTTAATATCCTTTCCTTCCTTCATAGTCTTTTGCTTTCACCATGCATGCTTCAATATTGATACACCTTAGTTAGTGTCCATTAATAAAACTTTTTTTCTCCACGTTTATGACAACGTTCACTCGTAATAACTGCTGATATTATCAACTTCAGCTCGTGCATATGTGCTATTGATGTTTTTTATTCACTATAGGCAAAGCTACAGTCACACACCTGTAGTCAATTCAATGCATAATAAAAAGCATGTACCTGACATGTAATCCACACACACTTTATGCAATTACCATTTATGAGTATACCATGTGAACATTGTGAAAATGAGTCCCAATGGAATTGATTGGATTGGAAGTCAATCTGGAAAACACATGTCCTTTCTCCATAGTAAAATATAAATCTAGATCAATGCAAAGAGATTGGGACTACTGACTGACTATGGATGCATGCCTTGACTGTGAACGTATTTTTTCACACACGGACGCGATAGAGAAAATAGGGGAGCTTATGATAGTTATAGTAGTCATAGTGAAGAAAATGAGGAAAGTCATGCCCTAGAGTTCAACATGAGCCCAGTGTGCCTGAGGAGGAAGGAAAAGAATCCAACTATGTGCCTACAAATTCAAAAGCTTAGGATACGGGTCTTATAAATTGTGTCACGCTCTCTTTCGATTGTCGTGTGGAAGAGTGCATACTAACTAAATAGACGTCTCAAGAAATCATTAATTCTCATAGCAACCATAACTATCGTCTACTACATTCTAAAGACACAATGTGATCTCTTTTTTGTGCCTGGCAGTCTTGCAGGGTCACTTAAGCATTCCAAGCATGGACTTTTTATACATCCCTATCAAACTAACATCTTATAGGAAAACACCGTCTGTAGAAACAGAACCAGGAATTTTCATCGCAAAGAAAAACCAGTGTCCTTTAACTACTGTTTCCAAATAAAACGGATATACATACACACAGCAGTATGTTAGATATCGCCGATAAGTTCACTCCATAGTGCAAACTGCTCATATAAGACCATAAATGAAGCACTAGTGGAGTGGTTGGAAAATTTGAGAAATCTTATTATCAGACACAAACACACACACATACATACACAAACGTAATTATATCTAGTTGCTGAAAGCATGGCTATTTATAGACAACCATACAAGTAGAAAGTTGAGTAGTGTGTGTGTGAGTGGAAAACTTCTCATCCGTGTCACTCTAATAAGAGAATTTTGTGTGTGTATTTGGGTGAGTAACTAGTGAATTCCCTACAAACTTGCCTTCGTTAGCATTGGTACCAAGTGAGTGACTATGGAGGAGCAATGGAGAAACTTACCCATCCAGCATGATGACTAGCAACTTGTTAGCTTTTTCTTCAACAATAGGTTTATCGGACGCCTCTTGCTTGGGTGCCACATTCGTTCCCAGGGCTCTTGGTCCAAAGCTCCATGTTAATACAGTGAGAACGTAAATCCTCCAAATGATATTGTCCAGTGAAGTGGAAACACGTTTCGGTCTCATTGTACCCCTAGTGAAAACTGGAAAGAACAATAATAATGCCGAAAACGTTGAATAAATACTATATGGCAGTTGCCACATAAATAATGTAGGAATATTGTATGTGATGTGTGTATACAGTGTGTAATAACGGAGACGTAGACCGTATTTACACTGTACACAACTTAATAGTTTATTATACAACTTGAGTAAAGTTATTGACAAAGTTAATTGCAGCAGCAGCAGTCAGTAACTCAAAAATAGCACACCTCTCGATATGTAATTATTCCCTCATACATGAATTTAAACTCATTGGGATTTCCTGGCATTATATGTAAATTTAACTGCTATACAACAGCATGTATGGAGTTGGATCTCAGTTAATTTAGCATCTGTTGCATAAGATTGAGATGAAATATGAACTTTTCTGCAGTCAGTCAGTTATAGTTAGTTAGGTAGTAAATCAAGAGAGAGAAAACAGCTCAGAGTTGGGTTCAGACGAACAGATGGTGTGGTGCTACTGGATTGCTGAAACAATAACTTGACCTCAAAATTTGTTCCCACTTAGTTTTTCTCGGGTTTTTCCTTTTTCTACTAGTTGGAGTCAGACGTTTGTTTTTGAGAGCCTTAAGTGAAGCTATGCACAATCTCTTTTATCTATCCACATACATCCGCAGAGTGGGTAGTAGTGGTATGATGTGTCCTACATTTTTGCTAATGCACTTGGAGAAGTGCCATTGATGCTTTTTACACAGTTAGTTACTAGATAGAGCACACACACACACATATTGTCCCAAGAATTTTATACTATGTATACGTGAATGCCCGCATCTTGCAAGCTTCCAGTATTATCTGAGTATGGTTTGCCTAAAGTAGTAGAATGAATTTCCTTCCAGTCTTGAATATCAATTTGTTGGCTGAGTATATAATTCATTAAAGTTTCTAAAGTATTGAGTGCAAGCAGGGTAAAAAAAACTGGAAACTGGACTGGATCCTGGACTACAATTTTTTTAACTTTTAATTTGTAATAGTATAAGCGTGATATAGCAATAACAGGGAAATATATATATTATATAATGTTAAGTTATATATTTGCTCAGTTAGTTCATAAATGGTACCAGTGGGTGGTCTTTAATTTGAGACGACCGGAGTGAATGTTAGCATATTGCATTCACTGTGATTTTTATAAATACTCCAAGAAAAAGCATATGTGTATAAAAGAGCAAAATTTTCTTGCTAACATAATGCACTGCTAGTGGTCTACTTAAATAAGAAGAATGTATGTTTCAAAGATTTCTAAACATTGTATTGATCATGATTCTAATAGTTCCATAAAATATGATTGGCCCGTGTAGCATAGCATAAAATGCGTAAGCCGCGTAAGCCTTGCAAACCATAACAATAAAGAGACTGGAGAATGATCAATAGTACACTTCCAAATGAGCTTGCTTCACAGTGTGCAGTTAGTTAGCTAGTTATAAAGTTGGGAAAGCGCAACGTAAAACGTAACCATGAGGATGCAAATACAGTGCTGAAAGACTGATGGCGCAACCATGTGCAAATCAAAGCCAATTAAATACAAATTCGTTTGCTCTAAATTCAGCGTACTAGAAAACGCAACATAGTCATTTTGTAGACTATGGTGAGTCAAAGCCCCAGGACGAGAGTTCATAGAATTTCTAATGAATAACAAGCTAGCTTACAAAATATCAGAGAATATGTGCATGCTGTATTACTTATAGGGTCCAGGCTTCATTGGCTTGCGTTCTTATGCCAATGCCATGGAAATCCATCAAGGTTGTGAGCAGAAACTGTAGTAATAAATGAGTTTGCTGGCTATAAAATTCAAAAGTAATGCACGAGTACAAAAATTCAATTCTTGCCGGCTTAGGAAATTTAAATTTGAAGTCTCTAGAGACAGCCACACTTAATATCATACCTACGAATTCAATTCATGACGGGCCAAATGTCAAATAATGTTAAAAGATTTTTTGACATGCCACTAAAAGCACCCTAAAAATAGTACCTTTCAAAAAAAGAGCTGTTTCATAATTTTGTAAATTCTTTGTTCTGGAATCCTTATGAGAAATAACTTGGAAAAACCACACTATTACAGTTTCTTTGATGAGATAAGAGTTGCTTTTTCTTCCAATAAATTTTGCTCAAGAACGATTTGTTAGGCTGTAAAAGATTTTTGGTCAGTCTTCACATGCTTTCAGTAACTTTATTTTCTTGAGATAAGAAAACAAAAACGTGCCTTGAGCTAACATTTTCAGGGTTTTGTCCATGCTAATTTCATTATCGTTCTATCTATTATGTTTGCCTACTGCCTACTAAACTCACAGTGACCAACTGAAACGCATTGTTAGTGAAATTGTGGTATACCAAAGTTTTCATATCAAATGTCAAGTGCAAGTCAACCTATTTCTGGCATCCACAGAATGAATAAAAGAAAATCTCATATTCTAAATATCATTGTATTTGACATGTACTCCAGTTGGGTTCGATTCTGCTGTACGGAACAATATTGGAATTGACAAGTTGTTTTCAGCCACAGGCTTGTTTTATTACACAAATCTCGTCTCCATCGCAGAATATCAAATGAAGAATATAATTCTTAAGATGAAAACACAACGTCATAAATGTACCGAAATCAATAAAGTTGAGCCTGTCTACCTGTTCCATGGAAACTTTTAGACAGCAAACAGAGATCAGGAAATCCGCAATCAACAGCCAATGTACAGTCTACATCTCCCTGTTTATTACCAAGATATGACGAAAGCAATATTTAGTCATTCTTTGTGAGCTATATAGCAATACGAGTAACGAGCAAAAAAGAGACAAATGTAAACTGAGATGAACAGCAAAGGGAACAACTAATGCGCTCATGTTTTGTCACATTAGCACTGGAGAAAGAAAAGAATATAATAAACTGCATGTACTTTTTAGTCTCACTAGTTGTCATATATACACATAGTGAAATTACGCCGCAAAAATAAAACATACACTCACTTTGGAGTTTTTTAACTATAACTTACTGACTAGAAAACATTTTCCGTGCATCATTTCAAATCTGCAAGTTGTAAGTCACCATAAACATAATCACAATGATGGAGACAAAGAAGGGCATAAATGGATGAGCCATACTAACAGTTATATTCTATTAGTTAGTATATAGCTAGTGAATGAACTGCAATCTGCCATGAATAGACTTGTCTTGCTATGTAGATCATTTTTTGCATCACAGTTGGGATTAATTGTTTTAGCAATTTGCATAGAAATAACAATAACCAAAGGATAGCTAGTTCATGGAAATTTTAGGAAAGATTTTGTACGTTATTACTTAATTTTTTATTCTGGTTAGAATAGTTCATGCAATAAGCCCTTTTTAAGGAGATTAGGAATTTTAATGAGATACACACGGAACGTATTTACTTACATTTTTGTGTTTTGGCTACAGAAGATGTTTTTTTCGTGCGTCCTCCTAAAACTCGTAAAGTTTTGCAGTGCACATAGCAGCACCAAGTGGAACAAGTAGAGCAAGGGAAGAGCACTACTGTTGAGATGAAGAGTTGCTGGAAAACTGACTGTGTGAGTGCATGAAGACCCAGTGAGGCTGAAGGGAAAGTTTTGGAATATTATTGTGAATTGAGACACAAGGAAAAGTAGTAGGCACGAGCATTACAAGTTGTATGAATGTCCATTGAACATGAGATTTTACTTTGGCTAACTGCTACACAGTTCTACTATTCAGATATGACCCGTTTGGCTTGTACACTGAACGGGAACGAAATGTACGGGGAAGCTGTGCTGCACGCCAAGTAAAAAACTGGGTAAGCAATAATGCTTTCAGCACGAAATGTTGACGGTAGCTCCTGAATAGCCCAATCTCTTCCATCGTTTTATGCGTGTGTAAGTGCCATGTTTGAGGGCATGAGCTGTTCTTCATGTTTAGATCGTATACTTATGAAAAGTACAGCATTACTGTAAACGTAAACAACGATAAATCTGCGATAAAATTGCTGGGCGGAAATTCGGCAACGGTTTTCCGTTTAATTCCTTTCCCCAGATTTACAGCAACAAAAACGTAATGCTTGGAATAACAGCATGTACATTTTTAGGAGCTCAATTCTTCACCATGTATTTTACACTGATCATTAGGTTTTGAAGAGTTGCATGAATTAAACGAACTGAGAATATAAGTCACAAAAATAACTTTGCCATCGCATCTGTATGTGTGCGTAGGCATGTGACAGTAAAAGAGTATTAAAAAACATCGCTTGTTTATTCGATTGGAATAATAATACGTGCCTGTACCAATTATAACGGTCTTCAGATCAGCCATAAACATTCCAAATGGATGACAATAATACTGCTTTATGGATTCTGTAATTGAAGATGATAAAAGCATCAAACAAGTGAAGCCTGGCATATTTAGGATGAGGGACTCAAATAATACAAAAGATTTTGCAGTGAGTTACACTATGGAGATGGAGATAAAAAAAGGAAATATGAGAATTGAGTTTTTTTTATTACATGTGAAATTATCATATTTAGGCCGTAAAGCACAACAGTCATGGAATTAATCTTACATATATTAGGCGTAAACAGTGCACCTTGTGTAACAGTGAGCTTTGAAATAACAATGGTCGGAATTCGTTCTACCCGCGTGAGAAGACTGTAATCCTATGAAGGGTGTTTATATCACTTTTTTTACCGGAGAGTAATTAAATAGTTAGTTAGTACTAGTACCGACTGGAGTCAATCTTACATATGTATCTTACGATGAATTCAAATGCTACAGTTTATAAAAAATGCGTATGTTGGTGCGTGTGCGAAAAATAAATACAGCGGTGATGGGTACGGTGGTTCTACTTAATATAAATATAATACTAATCAACATTGGTATATAATTTATGTAACACAAATGGGTTAGTGCAGCTTTTCAAAATATAAAGTTTCAGTTTAAATATTGACACTAACAGCATTGAGAAAAAACATGTTGTGATGGCAATAAACTTGGATTCACCATGTGTTGCCTAATTTCATGATGCAAGCTTTAGAGAGATTCGACAGTGTAATCAGCCGTAAGTACATGTATACTTTCCATACATTATACGAACTGTTACATTAGGACCTTATTGTGTAATTGTGTTTTCACTGCTCTGGTATAGTTTACAGGTACTCAACGGATCCAGTAACCATATTGTAGCTTAGGGTACAATAACACACTCTTTTAGTCGTCATAAGTACTAATAACCAAGCTGGATGGCTTCATTCAAATAAGCCATATATCAATCTAGAGTAAAAACATAATAGTATTACAATGATGCTTACTAATAAAGCAAATTATAAACAAAGAAACAAAAACTTCAAAAACAAAAAGAGTCAAAAACAAAAAGAGTCAAAAACAAAAACTTTGAGGATACAAAAAAGTGTGCAAAGAATGCACGTAACAACACGAACAACTGAGAAATCTCATTAAATATACACTCAAACCCTGTATCAATACAGTTAACAATCGGGGAATGCGCCTAGAATGTCATGTTTGCAAATCGTAGGTAGTACGACCAAAAATCTATAATAGGAATGTGATAAACACATAAATTAGCAAAAAATAATTACCTAGGCAAATAAACTTGCAGAGGAAACTAATTCATTGGCAAATCAACCCTTAGTGCGGAAAAATAGCAGAAAGTAATAGCTACACTGAGTTAGTATATAGTTAGTTAGCTGCAGTAGCTGTTTTCTACAATGACGTCGGAAGTCGAATGTTCAAGTTTTTGATGTTTTTGAAGTTTTCACACCAACCAATGTGATGGACCTTCTCCTCCAGTGTAGTCTTTTTTGTGAAGCAGTGATTGCTCAAATGCACCAGTGGAAACTAATACAGATGCACCAATAAAGCTTGCATGGTAACGAAATGGCGAGGCTTGGATCTGAAAATCAACGATCACAAAAGAGTGAACAACTTGCAAAATCAAAAGATGAATAATATATTCCTGAATGTAGCGGGCAAATAAAATGAGTAAGGCAGAAAATTGCGCACACTTACTTTTGGTTTTAAATGAGGTGGACAAAGCTTAGTTAATTCCATTTGCAATCGGTCCCCGAATCCAGGAATCATTGTACAGCCTCCAACTAGTAAGATGTTTTGTGACATTTCTTTTTTTATATCCATGCCACATTCCTGAAAATACATTTCCAAATAAATAATGGTCAGTATTTCAAGACTATTTTTAAGAAAAATTGAAAAACGGGCAGTTTTCCAGTTGTATAAAACTAAAGTGTACCTGAAGGGAGCTAAATAACAGTTTTTGCAAGCTGTCACAGTCCAAACCATAATAGTCTGGGTTAAAAAATCCTTCGCCAACAGTTCGCAGAACATTTTGATCTACTTCGATGAGATTGGAGAAAGATAAGATGTCCCTCAAATCCATTTCAACAATAACTTCCTGAGAGTCTTTGTTGAATTTTCGGGATTCACCGCTGCCAATACATATGAAGTTTTCAGAAATATGTCGAAGTACCAGATTTTCAGACGGTGTGGACAAATAGAGACCATTCTCCTATAGTCAGCAAAAATATTAATCATATAATAACCGAGCTTATTAAAAAACTTGAAAGGTATTTTTAAGTAAATAAGAAAAACCATACCTGTGGACCCAAAGCTTGCCGTAGACAGTGTTTCAGGGACTGACTACCTAGAAGCGAACTGCGCCGCCACGCTTGATTCAAAACAAATCCTTGGCTAACCGGAACTATGTCACATCTTTCTCCCAAGTCTACCACAATCCCATTTTCAACCGAGTAGGCCCAGAAGGATACCACACTTTGATGGCAAAGAAGTACGCTTCGAAACTAAGATAGCAATAAACTCATTTTATATTCAATTTATGCAATTTTAACTAGTTGCTTGCAAAAAAGGCTAAATACTGGTACCTGGAAGACATCAAAGAGGAGCTTCAGCATGCTCTTTCTTGTCGTTACATCTATTTTTCGAGGTAGATTTATCAGAATTCTGTAGTTGTCGGGCTTAATACCCAAATTATCGAAAATTTGGTACATAAACCCTTTCATGGCGTTAACATCAAATGTATTCTACAAAAAGAATAGTAATAGGTAAATCGTTTCCATACACTGGCGATAATAGTTACATCTATTGAACCAAGTTACTTGGCAAATTTTTGAAGTGCATTCGAATGGAAAACGAATTTTGGCATTTTTCCGGTTGGATGTTTTGTACACTTCATGTCCGTACAAACATTCCTTTGTTCGAAGATTCTCAGACATCACAGAGGGTATGAAACACATGGGTAAGGTAGCTAAATAAAATACCAAAACAAAGCAGAACCAAATGAAAATAAAATTGCATTTAAATTGTTTTCAAGTAGTTTCGAGTGTTCCGAATTTAACATACGTTGGTTAGTCATGATGCCAGCTCTGACACTGGTCGTACCAAAATCAATGAGTATTATGTCACGAAAAAGTGAAGGGTTGGTAATTATGCTTGGATTTCGGTATGTGACAACAAAAGAGCCTGCTGTTTTAAGAGTAGCTACCCATCTAGCTGTCTCGATTGCACTGGGACATAGCAAAACAAGGTAATGCCCTTTCTGCAATACACAAGCAAACATAACAGTATTAAAAACTGAATGCTGCAAGAGATGGAATATGGAAAACATCAGAAAAAATATTAACTACCCCATCATCAACTCCAATTATTTTGTTCGTCATGGTCGCTTCCTGAAAAATTATTCCCGGTCCATCATTAAATTGCCCGTATTTCTCAAATGTTTAAATAGATAAGACGGCAATATATTTTTAGATAATCACAACAACAAAAATTACCTTGTCCTTTCCAATAAAATCACTCGGATCCAAATAGTCAATTTTAGCACCAGCCAAATTCACCGAGTGAATCAAATCCTTACAATCGTCTTTCTACAAAATCAAGAAAAAAATATATCAGAAGCAGAAAAGATACAAAGGAAGTTATAAGTGGCCTGCTGTCTAATTATTGCATTTCACAACCAAAAGTAGCAAAACTTATGACTGCATACTTCGAAACCGCAAAGTTTTCCATCCGAGACCAAATAAAACTTTTTCTTCCATGCATTCCAAAACGTGCCTTTCTTGCGATTTCCGCTCAATATGCTCAAAAACCCGGAAATACTTGGAGCGAGATCGGTTTCTGTGCCCCCATTTTTTGGCTCAATCATGGCATACAATCTTCTTGAAAGAGGTTCCTGTGATTAGAACAAGTGAATCATAATTATCAATAAATGCAAATATAAATCCACTCACATTGAAAATATTTTGTTAATGAGCACATACTGGGTCCCAGTCTGACGGAATACGGATGTGTTTGGCCACAATGTCGTCAAAACCATTTTTACAAGCCTGCTGTCCAGCAGCAGAGTCAGAGAATTCGCAAGAAGTGGAAGGGGTGTAGTCCAAAAGACTGAGAGTTTCGCAGTCTTTGACAACGTCTTTATATTTCTTATGATTCACCGTTTCATCATATATTTCTATGGATCGGTCCAGTTCTTCGTCATTATCAGAAGACATTTGGCTTTCTGTTTCCTCTTGGATCACTTCAAGACCTGCTAGAATAATGCCAAAAATATATATTAGCAACGAAAATAGTAATTTTGATGAATTAAATTGTAATCTTTGGCCATATCGAATATCTTTGCATGCTACGCTTTCATATTAGTTAGTTTTAGTCTCCATGCCAATATTAAGCCTTACCATAATCGACATAGGAAGACGAGTCTACGAAGTTTTCTGGGAATGTATAGTCCGAAACTAATCCATTAGCTTCGGGGTCAGAGTCCGATTCGTCGCCAGAAAAATCATAGTCTTCAGGATCACTTTGCACATCATCACTTACAGAGTGGTCGGATGTAGTCTGAGATAAGAGTAGCTTAGCAGCTTGTGGTATCAGATTATCTGCAAAAGTCAAATGCAAACATTCAAATGTAGAGAATAAAGATGCCTCAATTGAAAATTAGGTCTCGTAGTAAATACATGACCAATAGGCCATCAAAATTATTCAAAGCGTTTTTTAGTGTACTCCATTATATACTTTCCACGCTTCCAAAAATAAATAATAAACTCACCAATAGAACCGTTGCTAGATTCAGGCGGACTGTATTTTGTATCATTGGTTGCAGGCACCTCATAAACTAATCGCTAATGACAAGTAACAAAAACAAATAAACAGTCAGTGCAAAACTTAACATAAACATGCAATCATCATGGACAGTTATTGTAAACACGCTTTGATATGATGCTATATAAAAATTCAAACGTCCATGCCATTGTAAATTATTATTTCTTACTCTCAGTAAGTTTATGTCAACCACCGGACAAAATAAACAATATACCTACATACCCATAACGTTTGAAGCACAAAAAGAAACAAATAAAATAGTTGAGATGGTTTAAACTCATTCTTAAAAGTAAAATACAGACTACAGAGAGCAGTCCACGAATATAACTTGGGGAACAGTTTTCGTTCCGTATGAAGCAAATTATTTATAAAGCTTGAAAATGCCATTTACTCTACACTTGTGAGACGTACATACTTTTGTTTAAAAAAGTGAATGAGTGGAAACCTTTCTTATTCTTACATGCACACATCATTATTATCATCGTATTCGTAAGAAATGCCGCGTTTCACTTGGATGCACATGAAATGCTGAATTAACAAAATGCTCTACAACAATGCACTAGGTACCGTATGCATGCAGAATGTAAGTACATTGCACGTGCAGTCCAGTTAGTACAACGAACATAATGAGCAAAATGTATAAATTGCAATTATAGTGTGCACTCAACAGTAAAAGACCAACTTGGGCCCATGGGAAAATATTTAACTACCATGAAATTCCTGAGATGAGATCTGAGGGGGGTCGACATTAGTTAAGAAAATATGTAAGTAACAATTTATCTGAAATCTCATATATACTATTTGTCATTGTCATTTACCCTTAAGTGTTCTTAAAGTGCACGCTGGTAATTAGTGACCAGTGGTAGTAAATAGTACTTATAAGTAAACAATAAATATACAAGATAGGAGAGCATTAAAATAGTGGTTCGATTTCTGAAGAACTACAAAGTTGCAAAGTTGAAAGTGCACCAGGTATATAAGGAAAAAAATTAGAGCAAGAGCACTGTTCTGAAAAGAAAAGTTTCGACAGTGCTACGAGTACAAGATGCAATACAACAGTTTTAAGAAACTGCTAATTTTTTCACATTCGACAGACTTGACATACAGACAATACTGTTCAAGTAAAATGCTGAGGAAGAAAGTCAAGCCTAATCGTACAAGCTACATAAAAAACGAGCTGAATAATGTACTGGATGTTTGCTGCACCAACGAGGTAAAAACTTTCACTCTTTTCTGCTAATTTTCCTTCCAGTTAGTGCAAACAAATAATTGCTTAAGTTTCGTTTAAAGTGATGCAGAAGTGCTAGACCCCAGTCTTTTATACATTGTGGACATTGTCATTGTCTGCATGAGATTACATTGCATATGAATATGGCATGCATCAAGGTGGTAGAATATATTGTCAAGGTAGAGGTAAATTATTTTGCACCACCTTGGACATACATGAAATTCAGACACACGATATACTGACTAAACACACTGGACAGCTCAACTCAGCTGACTTTACTATTATTGAAGATTTCTATACTTGCCTTTTTTTCCACATTACCACCAAGATCCGGAATTCTGGTTGGATTTTCTAAAGCCGAGTTCGCGTGTTTTTCCATACTATCAGTCTGCAAAATGTTCTCTTGCGTGGAATTGTACGAAAATCCTGCGGTACGGCGTTTAATTACAGTTGATCAACTAATAATAAACGCTTAAAATAAAGTCGGCGTCCCACTTCGACGGTCTACAAAGATGTACAGTGAGATCTTCTGTCAATCGCAAAGTAAAAAGATTATGAGCTCCATTTTTACAATGTAAGATGAGAATGACATTGTAGCCATGAATCCTTAAATTGAATCTTACATTTTTAAATTATTATCCCATTAGTAGATTGCTGGCAATATCCAGTTCTAGTAGAAATGAAAGCCGTAACATGAGGACAATTTAATTTCCAGTAAAGCATACGTCGTTGGATTTGATTTACATCATTAGGTTAATGTTTCCTATATAGATCTAGTCGAGTTGAATCGGGCAGTCCGGCTCGGACTATGGACTAGTGAAGCAAAGAAATTGGGTTTATTGGGTTTCACAACATATTCTAATCAATTGAAACAATTTTTATGCCATCGCAGCACAAATCTAGCAGTAATCGTACAAAATTCAAACCACAGATTTTACAATACAATAAAAATTATTTTTACAACGTAAATATAGAAGGGAAATGGAATGTTACACATATTTTGCTAGTATTGTATTAATGTCACTCTTCTTGACTGACGTAGTTATGTTATTGGAAAAGTAGAACAATTGTCAGCTTCATAGTTGATACTCTCGACAAAATCTATGCTTGCAAAAATGCGTACACCGTACACTCTAATGTTCCTTTTTTCTCACCAAAACCAATGTACCAGACCAGATGGCGATAGATTTGGCATTGTGTGTGTATTAATTAACTTAATATATGTATAATCCATTATTTGCAACTTTGGAGCTCTACTTATAAAGTCTGACTGAAAACCGTTATTCTACTGCTATAAGCAATTAGGGAAAATTACTTCATGTACTGTGCATACGAAGTAAAAAAAAATAAAAAATCGTTTTAGCGTTTTCACAAGCCATGATAAATACTGTGATTTTTATGATATTTCAGAAGGTAAGCGATATATGCAAGGTACAATTCTTTGCTGTACGAAATTTTTGGCGTATTGACATCGGCAGTTTTGACATTCTCATTTTAGCTTCTAGAGGTGCATGCAGTTAATTTTCACTTGAAAAGGTGGAACCTGAAAAGCTCCAAGCTTCTCCATTAATATTTTTATTTTTTAAACACTTGGTTTAGTTATTTGTCTATTTTAATACGACAACTTCGATTACATCTGTAACATCGGGTTATCATGTTGAAGGTAGAATATTAGTATATGAATACGCATTTTTATGCTAGACATCAGTTTAATAATAAACAGAAAATACACACAAATACACACCACAATTATTTATGTTGAGCTGCAAGCACATGACTCATTAACTTAACTCCATTTAATTAACTATGGTTAAAGGAAGGTAAAATATTATCATTACGTAGAGCATCAGGCAATCTACAATTTGACTGCAACTGATTCTAAAGCCTGTCACCACAGTTGTTTCTAAAATATAAATGAGTTCACTGGACATCATGGTGGTATGCAACTATCAGCAGGTTTCATTTCTACTATCATTAATAGAATTGCTAAGCCAAGTAAAAATTGTTTAATAAATCGCAGATTATCCGTTATACCGTTGGTGATAGTGTATTTTTACCCAAAATAAATCTATCTGCCGTTTTAAGCACTTGCTTACTATCTTAATATTTCTTCTGGCAGAATCCAACACAATTTCCATGCAATGCAAACGGGATAAAAAAAGAGATGCACACAGTAATTTCAATTTGTCCCTATCAAGTAGTTGGCCAGTTTGATTTTTGGATTTATTTTTAGTCTATATATTGCCCTAGGACAGGAAAGAACAAGAAACCGTTTAGCATCATAAGCCATTCCTCGCCCTCTGTCTCATGCGCACTCGAACTCATGAAATTGTTTTGAAAGCTGATTACTTTTAACTTTTATAAAAAATGAGAATATAATGTAAGAAAGCTAACATATATAAATTACCGGTCACTTCATGACACTAATAATCCTCCATTTTATGCCTCCATCTAATGCGAAAGGGTTATGCTCGTCTTGTGTCTGCATATCATCGTCTTCGTTGTAAGTTGACTTGGGTTGACTTGCTCTTTTTGCTTATGCATGCTACGAATGTTCAGTTTGTGAGCAACAAAAACTGCATGCTGTACACTATGGACAGAAGATGCAACACGATTATGGATAGAAGTTGACATTTGCTCATTTTTAACCATATTTAAGCAAGCGATAAATATTTACAAGCTGTGAATGCAAAGTTAGTCCCCCAAATATTTATCCGTACGTTAGTTAATAACAAACTGCAAAAAAATCTTAGCGCCAGAGCTTGTAATATCCATATATAGAGGTAGAGCAGAGCAGATTTTGTATTTGTAATTTTATTGATCCACATCCATATATAATAATGGATTGGACTCACTGGAACGTTCCTAGCTATCGTTCATTGTGTATAAATTACCGTGTATACTATTCTATGCTTGTATTTGATACTTGATGCATATAGACCAACATTTCATAGCTTCTAAAAGGAGTGCTAAATCTGTCAGTAACTATAGTCCAGTATCCTAACTTAATCCCAATCTTGAATAAGTCAATTAATGAAGCCCTTGAATTTCATTCAGCTCAACTGCTCAACTGTTGACAGTTGACATGTGCGTTCCATATTTAGCAACCGACTTGTAAAATACAAAACGAACGCACACCTTAATAAGAATAGAAACTATTTATAGCTCCACAAGCTGAATAATTAGCGATCGTATAAATGCAAAATTTTGCATACTAACTTTATCGGCACGTGTTGTGTTTGCAGCCCCTACTCCGAAATTCGTAATTCAGATTAATATAATCGAAATGAAAGATTGATACCTTCAATGTACGAAATCCATGTGCCTGGTCATTTGTATCTCATCATATATTGCAACAAGTAATTAAGCTCCCTAAATAATACCATCGATCTGTAATTTCTGAGCTTTTATAATTTTAGGTCCAACTACATTTATTAACATACTTAATTGAGATAACCATCTCTGTCACAACAATGGGCCAATCCAGCCTTTAAAAAAATTCAGTGATGAGCTACATACATTTACAGACTACAGACAATCTGCACTGTACACTACCAAACTTGGTGTCCAATTTAAAATTCACTCCCCCTATAGTTCATTGAATATTGTCCCTTGTCAATGTCAAAATCCAAATATGCAAAATGACGTGGACCGCACAACATATTTCGCTACAACTACATAGTCAGGGCACACATAAGTGAACAACTAGCGAATTCTACAATTTTTCATAACTGTAAGCTTGCATTTTACACTCAAGCAGAACACGTACTTATACAGTACTTATACTAATACCATCGACTTAATGCTTATGATGAAAAATATACGGTGAGAATAAATGGAAAAGATTTTTCGTTTTCCTATTTGCATTTTGCATTGCACGTATGACATATGAATTGTAATATTGCATGCTCCGTCAGTGTTGTGTTCCACTGGTTTCACTGCAGTCATCAAAAAAGAACACGTGGGATGTTTGTCGAAGAATCTAGATGCTTCTTTTTACGGTCTTATATGTACAGACAGACTATACACAGCCGGTTGAATTTTCTATGTATTTGTCTCGCAATCCTTATGAAGTAGCAACGAATTGAATTCCTCGTCCATTCTTATTCCCACTGTACTGTGTTTTTGATCTCGTGTTTAACCGGTTGCCGAGAATATTCGAAACTTGTCTTTTAATTGTCATCCTTGACCTTGTCGATTGGTGATTGATTTGAATCCGATACAATTTTTACTCGAAATCTTTGCTTCGTCCATATCAGGCTGAGTAAGTGTCGTAATCAATATCAAATCAATATCTACATTCACATTCCGATTGTTTGTTCGACAACTTAGCATTACGGAAGCCGTTAATTGTTTGTTCCGTTCGGAAGTGTTGGAAATTTTTGTCGTTTTCATTTAATTTACAGGTGAGTGAATGGATTACCGATATTACTTTTCGGGAATTTGTTTGAATTGAATTAATTATTGCAAAAAAGTAGTTAAGCCAGTTGTTAGTTGAAAAAACGAAATGAAGTTACTATCTATAGCAGTTTTAGGTAGTGCTTTTCAAACTTTTGGATTGGCAACAAGTTGAGAATTAGAAATTGATTAATTTATAAGTTTGCTTTGGTTTTCAGATAAGTTATCAAAATGTCGGTTGTTGGCATTGATTTTGGGAGTGAATCCTGTTATGTGGCCGTAGCAAGAGCTGGTGGTATTGAAACAATGGACAATGATTACAGTCAACGAGACACACCGTAAGTTTTTCGATTCAGTTACTTTGAGACTTCGTGTGAAAGAAAGTATTATATCACGGTGTATTCTTTGTATTCTAGATCTTACGTTGCATTTGGAAAAAAACAGAGAATACTTGGTGTGGCTGCGAAAAACCAGCAGACGACAAACATTGAGAATACTATAACCGGATTCAAAAGATTTCTCGGGGTGCGTTATGAAGATCCTGAAATTCAAGCAGCCTTGAAAAACCCTGCTTTTCCATTCAAGATAACGAGTGTAGATGGTATGGCTGGATATGAAGCGAACGTTTTTGGCGAAAAACAAAAAATGAACGCAATTCAAATCTCTGCTATGTTGCTTACCAAGTTAAAGGAAACCACCGAGACAGCTATTCGTGCTAAAGTCCATGATTGTGTAATTTCTGTAAGTTTTTATAAAATTATACATCACAGTATTGAGTATTTTTTCTTTTCAGAAATCAATGTTGTAGGCGTATGGCTTTGAGGATTCAAACTATACCTAAACAATCGAATTAAATTAATCTATTTTGTAAAATTTGAGTGTTGTATATTTAATGTATTTTAATCGAATTGAATTAATTTTGTTGTTGTATTTGATGCAGGTTCCGTCTTACTTCACTGATTTGCAACGTCGATGTTTACTACAAGCCAGCGAAGTAGCTGGATTAAATGTACTTAGACTTTTAAATGAAACAACAGCAACAGCATTAAGTTATGGGATATACAAGCAGGATCTGCCTGCAGGTGAAGAGAAACCTCGCAATGTAGTTTTTGTAGATTGCGGACATTCGGCTCTTCAAGTGGCTGTTTGCGGCTTCAATGAAGGCAAATTAAAGGTATTTTATGGCAATATGAAATTTTGAGAATATGCGTCATTCTTTGTTTTGATTGGTTTGATTGGTGATGATAAAATTGAATGAAACTGAAATATTCTGTTTTAGATGCTCGCAAATGCATTTGATACAAAACTTGGTGGTAGAGATTTCGATGAAATACTCGGCAGGCACTTCTCTCAAGAGTTTTCGAAGAAGTACAATATCGACCCGTCAAAACATCCAAAGGCATATGTTCGGCTTATTACTGAAGTTCAAAAAATTAAAAAGCAAATGTCAGCCAACTCTGGAACATTACAGCTTTCGATTGAAAGCTTTTTGGATAAAGACGTGGCTGCACAGATAAAGCGAGAAGATTTTGAAAATTTAAGTGCACCGTTATTTCAAAGGGTGGAGACTGTTTTCAAGAAATGTCTTGAATCCTCCAGTAAGTTTTTACGTACAATTTAACCAAAATATGGGTTTAAAGATTTTCCGCTGGCCGGCACTCCTTGTTCTTGCTTTATGTTTCTGTCAGTTGTATGTGACATGTATCGTGCATGTGTTGTAGTTTATTTTAAAGGTTATATATTTAACGAAAAGGATGTTTAGTGTGTTTATTCGTTTGTTTGATTTATTTTTAGAGCTAAAACTTGAAGACATTCATTCTGTTGAGATCGTTGGGGGATCAACTCGCATTCCTGCTTTGAAACATTTGATTAAAAGTGTATTTGGCAGGGACCCTTCTACTACTCTAAACCAAGATGAAGCAGTCGCTCGGGGATGTGCATTGCAATGCGCCATTTTGTCTCCTGCGTTTAAAGTTAGAGACTTCAGTATAACTGATCTTCAACCATATCCAATTAAAATTATATGGGATGCTAATTCTGGTGAAGATGGGTGAGAACAATACCTTTTAAATTATATTAGTTTTCGGTGAAAAATTAAGGAAAAAAATAGTTAATTTTAAAATGTCATTTATTGCCTCACTTTATAGAGCTTTGGAGGTATTTCCTCAATTTCATCCTGCACCATTCTCTAGGATGCTTACATTCTATCGAAGGGAACCGTTTTCTCTTCGAGCTGTGTATAACAGCGAAGTTCCAATTATGCACACTGATATTGGTTAGTTGTTATTTATACGTCAATTTTTATTCTTATGTTATTATCATATGATTTATTACGTTAAACCATATAGAATTTGAACAAAGCAAACATTTTTTTCTACAGGACTATTCGGAATCGAGAATATAAAACCATCCGCTAACGGAGAGAATTCAAAGGTCAAAGTGAAAGTCAGGGTCAATATGAATGGAATATTTTGTATCTCTAGTGCCTCTTTATTGGAAAAAATTGAGGTCGTAAGTAACCCATAACAACTATTTTTCATTATTTTGTGTACATTATTCTTGTTAAACTGCCAGCAAAATCTAAACAATATCGACACCGACAGTTACGATTGCCGCACCTTTATGGGTGGAATACAAAATTGTACTTGTGAGTCAAAGAAATGCAGCTATAGAAGCATATGTAAAAGACAATGACAACGCATCGCTACTTGCCTACGAACAGCTTGTTAGAGACTTCAAAGATTTCTATGCGTAAAGCGCAATCTATAAGTATTTTATGCGTAAAGTACCGTCATTCCGGTATTATAACACCTGGTGTTACATAAATGTCGTATACCTCTTACTTTGGAGGAGTATTACAGGGTTTTATGATTTAGGCTTGAGTTTTAATACCGTATTTACTGTAGGCTACTCACAGTACCGAGACTGGTGAAGATGTTCTTAAAGTTTATAAAGAAATGTCGAGAAGACATATACCGTTAGTAAAGGTAATCTTTGAAATACGTACAGCTAACAATTTAGTGGTCAGCAGCAAGGAATTTGTTTACTAATATTTACTAATTTCCTCTTCCTCACTGTAGTTCTCAGTGTAGCTTGTTCACTGGACGAGATACTAGCTGCAGGGGCAGCCAGTATAGCGAGGGTAAAAGAGTGATTTCTTTATCAAACTGCTAGTTCTGTATACAAAGGTTTGAAATTTGCGTCTTCAATGAAAGAAATGAATACGTTTTTTTTATTCGACAAGAGAAGCCATCATCTATTTCTCACTATCTATACATACAATTGTAAATTGAAAATGGACTCACATGTGTCTGTGTCAGGGAGCTATAGTCTGAAATTCTCTACCTGTGGGAATTCCGAATATTTTTCAACTATGTAATTTTGACTCGAAACTAATCCGTTATTGGTGTCCAGCAAACTGCAAAAAAAAATTTTTATCATTTGATTATAATTGTTTGTTTACAATTCCTAGTTGTCATCATCATCTTGTTATCATCTTGACTGACTATCACTGTGATTAGCTTATAGTATTTTCAAAATTCTCCATTGATTTTCTGGTTGCTGGGGGAAGGAAGAGAACGGTGTATGAATTTGTACTGATCCAGTCTAACACATTAATTAATATACTGATATATTATATTTTAGGAGGAAGAGCCTATGGATGCAGAGTCGGCTCCTAACTCTCAACCAAGTGATGAAGTGCCAGCTCAAGAGAATCCAGTTACAGAAAATTCTGCGGAAGAAATGGTCACTGAATCTGCTGGTGACGAAGGAGAGAACAAAAATGTAAGTGATTGTGAATGTATTGCCTTCATGTACATTAAATGACATGATTTGGCTTACAAATAATGTGATGTATGCGTTGATCGAACCAACAAAAAGCATTGGAATTATCTCACCACACCACCCATTTTTTTACAGGATCCTAAGAGAAAATCTGCCAAAAAGCAACAATTTACTACTGTTGATTTGCCAATAAATGCTCAGCAAGTCGGTCCGAACAAAAAGCAAATGGAAGAAATGGTTGAAATCGAAGTAAGCAACCGTTAGCTGTTTACACTGTGTGATGTGATAGATAAATAGATAATTGATAAATCGTACTGATATTTATTTACTATTTGTTTAGAATGAATTCGTTGTAAAAGATAGAGCGGAACAAGGCAGAATGGATGCCAAAAATGCTTTCGAGGAGTACGTTTATGATCTCAGAGGTAAACTTGACTACGAGCTTGCCGACTTTGTTGAAGAGCCGATTCGGCAGTCTTTGCAGGATTATTTGAGGGAAAGTGAGGATTGGCTGTACAGTGAAGGTGAAGAACTTTCAAAGTCAGTATACCAAGATCGTCTAACCGACTTGAAGGTAAAAATTAAATACTGATTTACTTACCTAGAGCTGGCAAGTAGCGGTTGGCATAAATGGCTCGTTATTTTGCTTATGACTGAGATTGAATAAATAGTTAAATGTTCCAATTAATTTTTAGAAACAAGCTGAACCAATAAAGGAGCGCAAGATTGACTTTGAAGAAAGACCACGAGCTATAAGAGAGTTGGAAGTATCCTTGCTATTGGCTCAAAAAGTGGTTGAAGGCATCCATGCTAAAGATCCACGACATGAACATCTAACTGAGGAGGATGCCACAAAATTGTCTCAAATGGTGAAAGAGAACCAAGCATGGCTTGACAATACGAGGGAAATATTGCACAGTGTTCAGAAGCATATGACCCCTCCAATCAGGACATACGAAATTGTGGAAAAAAAGAAGGCTTTTGATGCGAAAGCAAACCCTATTATGCACAAACCGAAACCTAAGGTAGAGCCACCAAAGGAGACAAAGGCAGCAGATAATGCCAATGCGAACAGTACGAATGAAAAAAATGGAACAGAACCCAAGGAAAACCATACAGTGTCTGAAGATATGGATGTAGAATAATGAAATGTATTTTATTTCTATTTGGTGTAGTGCTAATGTTATTCTAAAGGACGGTATCAGCTTAACATGTAAAAAAAAAGTTTTGAGCTGAGACGGCCATTTCGTAGAGCTTCTAAAGCTGTATCAGCTGCCGCTTTGAATTTTCCAAATAACTCCCCCATGGGCCGAGAAACAACCAATTTTCAAAAATCTTTATGC
>Ga0210040_10002299_pt1 | contig 27177 bp, 44 predicted proteins | sample CryGeyCG12114_NA_FD_185462 | JGI IMG/M metagenome (GOLD analysis project Ga0210040, IMG submission 185462) | Groundwater microbial communities from aquifer - Crystal Geyser CG19_WC_8/21/14_NA (SPAdes) (version 2) | ecosystem: Environmental > Aquatic > Deep subsurface > Groundwater | place: USA... | reverse complement strand
ATGGTGATGGTGGATTTTTGTATGGGAATTATGAGACGAAGTTATTGATCTGGTTCCTGAAGACGCACTTGTATCACTTCGACTGTGTCCACTTAGTGTACTTCCCAGGTGAGCATCACTGCCTTTGCCTCGTTTGAAAGTTCGACTTCTTTTGATTCCACCGGTACTACTCTGCCCAGAAGAGCCAGGTTTTCGATGTGTAGAACGAGAAACGGCTGCAGAAGTATGTCGTTTTGAAGTGGCAAACAAATCTGAAAATGGTATTTCATCTTCGATGGATTTTGTTTTCTCTCCTGTCTCTCGAATAGGGAATCCAATATCCGCCAAATTGATATGATTATTTTGGAATGCTTCGGCATAGATTTCTTTTATGTTTGCATGTCTTGTTGCGAAATCAGTAATGTCCTAAAATGAATCGGCAAAAAATTAAATCATTCATAATTGACCATCTCATGAAATTGGCATTGAAAACAGGTACATTTTTTGCAGTGCCTGAGATATGCACATGATCAAAATGGAAAAATGAAATTCGGAAAATAATTTATAATCCAACAGCAGTGTAACTATATCTTCACACCCCAAAAAAGCAATCACCACCAAGCAAGGTACGATAAAAACTTTCCAGCGTATGAATTTACAAAGGCCTACATCGTTTTCAATACGATTGGTTAATCGATGGCTGGTTGGGAAGGCTAGGCGAGCCAGCTATAGGAACAAAGTTCACAGTTGGTAAGAGACATTTAAACTCAAAAACTGAAGAAATTACTGATATTGCCGACAGAAATTAGTGAGAAGTTGAGGAATAATTCAGTTTTCAAGGCAAGAGCTACGTATGCAGTGTTGGTATAGTAGTTGCTAAACGTGCCTAGCCTATGTCCCTCAAACTTATAACGATAACCTATGCTAGCGACGTGTACTGTGTGTGTAGTTTGCAACTGTAATAATAACTGAAACCAATTTTCGACAATGATTTTGATTGCTGATTAAAATTGTCAAAAAATTCACAAATGTGAATTGTATGGATTGATTTATGCGTTCGACTTTAATTGTGTCCAAAAGCAAGCGGGACGGATAGACGGAATCCTTATCTCGAGCTAAAAATGGATAAAACTTGAATCTTTTGATAATGATTGAGATTTTTTCGATTAAGCTAATTACTTGCCTGTTTAGTTTCCACAATAGTTCTATCGCGTTCATTAATGAGCTGAGCAAAATGGTCAGTTTGGTCATGGGCTGGTTTTTCCAAATCCTCGGCCAAAGTTTCAAATAAGCTACGTTCCCGTCGAGCAGCATTTTTTTTTAATTCAGTTGTCAATTTGCCCATTGAGCATTTTCTTTGTATTGCCATAATAGCGCGAGAAAATTCCTTTTTCAACAAATCTTTTTCATGCTCCGCAATCATGGACTTTTGTTTCACAGCTTCAGTTGCGCATTCCAACTGCCTTTTCGTTTCCCTCGCTTTTCGAACTTCTTTTTCCCTGTCTTTTAGTTCTCGAAGTAAAATATCCATTGGAGGATTTGCTAACTTTTCTTTGGACCAGATGTCCATTTCTTGTTTAAATGTGGACGAGGGAGTTGTATAACTGCTCAATTTGTCTTGTAGATCATTTCGTTTGCGAATTAAATGGAGCTCTCGTACTTTTTCTCGTTTCACATGCATTTTTAGTGTGTTCACAACGGCTACATTGTTGATATTTAGATCATTGAAGAATGTCTTGATTTCCAGAAATTGGCGTTCATGAAATTCTATCAGTTTTTTAATTTGATCTTCTTTGAGGGAAGCTAAACGCCCTATATCCCTATCGTGAACCTCTTCTTCTCTGTCATTAAATTCGAAAAGTCGACGATCAAACGAGGATTCCAAGCGTCGTAATTCTTTGCTGAATTCATTTCTTAGGTCGCTAACATCTTTCGAATGTTTCCAATGAAGTCCACGAATGATTTCAAAAAAGGCGAGTTGCGCTCGACGCACTTCTTTTTTCTTGGTCACTAAAGCTTCTGACATTATCATTTGCATTGCCCAGGCGTCATCTTGAACTTGCTTCATCTTCAGAAGATGATATAATCTAATTTCACCCAATTTTCGATTTTGCTCTTGTTTCATGAACCGGATTTGCTGGTTTATTACATTATCTTCGTCTTCTTTCTCTTTTTTGGTCTATTTTCAATGAATTTAAAGTTAAAGAATCCAACCTATAGCGTAACAGTGCTGGACTAATGTAGATAAGATACCTCTTCCATATGGGAGGACATGAGAGCCAATTTCTCTTTTTCCAACGATATTTGTTCAATCAATAAATTCCACAACTGAAACAATTTCTCACGCTCGAGCATGTGCCAATTTCGTTCCTCTTTTTCTTTTTCCACTTCATCCTATTAAAAATGCATAGTTTATTGTTCTTAAATTTTCATGAACTCATGCATCACCACTACTTGCTATTGTACTTGTACCAGCATGCGTTTCATATGAGCCAGAAGTTGGGGTCTGGACATTTCATGGGGCTGGAGTCCATCTGCAACTTTGATCTCCTTCGGCTTCTTCTCTCCTTTCTTTTTCTTACCCATCGCAAAGATTTGTGTGTAGCTGTGCCCTCAATACTTTTATAACGAAGGCTGAAGAATGCAATTCAAAGGCAATGCAATCCAGCGACCATTTTCATTTCATAATATTTTGGAAATAGTGATCAAGAAAACAAACAATGTAAAATTCCATGGCTTAGCAACTAAAAATCTAAACGCTCTATGATTTTTTCTAATTATTTTAGCCGTCTGGAAAAACTCGGAATTTTTAAATATTTTGTGATGCAATAGTAATGATTCACTTATTTGTATAATCCACTTTGTAATTCATAACAATTTTATTTATTAACACAGAATTTTTTTGCAATCAAGAAAATGTACAGTTGATAGAACTTAATTGCCATAAAATAAACGCCTCCCAAAACTTCTACGGTTGCCATTTCTCACTTTTTGCTTCCTTATTTTTCCACAATTCGTTAAATAGAGGGGAGTAATTGAGATAACTTTGGACTTTCTCTTCCAGCGATAGTTGTTTTTCGTGACTAGCTTGTTCTGCCATTCCAGATTTTCCAGCTTCAACCTTGCTTGTATTTGGCTTCTCAGAATTCTCTTTGTGCAAACGTTTGCCACATAAAGCCTCAAAGTTTCCATTCCGGGGAAATACTGGACCCAAAGACTCCAGTAAAGAAAGATCTCGTAAACAAGCTGTTTTAAAATCCCTGAAACTTATGACACCATCTCCATCCATGTCTAATTTTTGCAGTACTAGCTCCATCATTTCTTGTACAAATCCAGCTGGCAAGTTTCCAAAATCTTTGTGAATTGCTTCTACTAAACATTCCAGGATCTGTATTGAGTCCAATTGATTTGTCTGTTGCTTGTCGTAAGCATTGAATGCGAACTCAATTCTTTCTTCTACTGAACCTCTCAACATTATTGACAATCCTTCAATGAATTTTGCAGCGGTGATCTACAAAAAAATGCATTATTATTGGTAACTATTTATGAAATGAATGATAATGTTGAATTTGCAATTTTCAAGTACCACATCATTGCTATCAACATCCAACACAGAAAAAACTCGAGCCATTAAATATCCACGTGGTAAATGCATACAAGCATTCATAATGGAAGTAAAGTTGGACAGATTGATAGCTCCATGATTTGCTTTGTACGCTTTTAATGCTTGAACTAAACTTTTGCACTGTGAAAAAGTTTAAATTTCACACATGATGGACTTTAGTGTTAAACAATTTATATCGACTCATGAAATTCTTTTTATAAATTTTTCAAACCTCTGTCGCAGTAAAATGTGTCATTTCTGTCAAACTTTGTTCTTCCTCAGTCAACTTTTGCTGCCCAGCTGAATCTTCCTGACCCGAAGATTTTTCCGATTTCATTTTTAAAGGGTCATCAGTATTGACAAGGAAATTGAGCTGTAGCTGTCCAATAAAATCACTTACATCGCTCATTTTATCTGTAACTTTTGAATTTGCTTTTGGCTTTGGACTACTTTTTGCTTCCGCCATATTCTTCCGCTTCTTCGAAGGTTTTTAGGTTAAATTGTATTTACTTATTCAAAAAATTTTATGGCATATAATTTTTTTTAAAGCGCAAATTATTTAGCCCCTTACGAACTTTTGTTACAAGGCACACTGGTACCTATAGCCATGGTGATTTCACATTTCTCGGATTGGTATTACGGTATTGAAGTGATCAATAACATTTTTATGATAAAAAAGTCTATTCCAATGGAGAACATGAATACCAAAAGGTTGAAGTTTCTTTTACGTTTAGTCATTTCAATTCAATATTTTATTGCGATTGAAGCAAATCAGTATTCTAACCTTGATACTATTCATTCTTTACGAGCTCAACAGTTAATAGCCACAGATTTAGCTGAAAAATATTCACACAATACAAAAATTCAAAACTACTTTTCATGCGTTCAGGATTTTCAGTACAAATGGAAAACGAAATTTATATTTGGTCCTTTTCACAGGTTCTCCATAGAAGGATTTCGTTTATCGTGAGTGCTTCTATTTAATCTACTAGTTTGTTTCAAATTTAATGCTAATTTTTTGGGTTGGGTATCTCTGCATTGGTATTTTTTAAAACCTGATTTTTTTCCAATTATACAATTCATATCGTCATAGACTTCAATGTGATCCATGTGCCATTCCAAAAACAGCAAACATAATTTGGAGGCGAGTTTCATTCGAAAATAAAACAGAAACTGTGCATTCAATCACCAATTCCAAATCATCTAACCTCTACTTATATAATGTGGAGTCCCAAATGTCAACTTATTATTGCTCTTGGACACTTGGGGGAGCAGAATTCATATCGAATCTTTGGACTCTCGAAGTAGTATCTCCTTTTGACATCCAAAGGGTTCATATAATAAAATTACTTGTTGCTAGTGCTTTCAAAGTATTGTCTAGACTTCATTAAATAAATGGCTTTTTAACACAATCTAGACCATGGTACGAAAATGGGACAAAAATATTGCATTTCTGTCGTCTGAGAGTTGCATAGAAATATCTATGGAATGGGACCATTGGTCTGGATGCAATAAATGTGATACAGCTGGGAAAAGACATCGGGCTGGTCATTGCACTGTGAAAGTAAATTAAAAAAAATGGTGTCACAATTCATCAATAATGCATAAAAGTTTTACACGCTGTTTTTTTTATCTAGAAATATACTCCAACAGATTCGTGCAATAATATACAATGGAACGCATTGGAAGTATATCACCACATGTCCTGCAACATGTTCCTCCATTTTCATCCAGAAATTGGGTTCATGAATAGCCCATTGGTGGAGAAATTGTCTACGAAACCTGTTTTAATGATTGGATACTGTAGAATTCCTTGTGACTTTTTGGAGTTCAGTGTGGAAGACCAGTTTAAACGAGATGTTCCAGAAACTGTACAACTTATGTACTTGGGGCGAGACTTCTCAAAGTCTGCGGATTTGTCTCCAATTATGAAAGCTGAGGAGGCATTTAATAGGTTACATCGTTTGTATGAAGTGCCACTGGGAGCTCAATATATTCCAGAAATAGTCGCATTTGGATGTTTATTGATTCTACAATGTTTTATTGTCGTTAGAATCTGTCAGAAACGATCTGTTGCGAAATAAAAAATCATCTTTTTCGTATTGCTGATTAAAATGGAAAATCCTCCAGTATCACTGGCTTGACTTTTCATAGCAACTGATTTCCAACAATTGACACTTGCTCACAAACATTTTAAATCTCGATTCAAATCGCATATACTTGACAAAAATAGAAAGGTAACTGGCCACACAGTACACACGATTTTGGGACACGATTTGTATGCATTGTTTGTGTTCCCATAATGGGTTTACCAAATGCAAGAAAGTTGACAAAATTCTTCTATTACATTCATGGAATCACAATTGTAAGACCAAAATTAAAAGCGTTTGAATTTTCTTTGTGTTCTTCGCTGCCCGGGAAAACATTGTGATCTCTAACTAAACTTCATTTTATTTCTCATAGATGGTATCATCTGGCTTTATTTTATCCGCGTACTTCACATATAAGGCTGAAACTGATTCAATTAAACATTTTAAATTGAACATTACAAGAAATGTTGTCATTGTTTACTATGGGTGTGGAATTTTGCTAATTATTGCTGCCGTCACTGGTTTCATGGCGCAAAGGAAGTCAAATAAACCTGTTTTGTGGATACTGGTACGACATATTGTTAATTCCTGCAATACTAGGAAACGTACTAACAAACTATGCTATTACAGCCAGACAATTTATAATATATTTGTATTAATTAGTATTGCATTTTGATGGCCATTTTGGCCCTGATGGAATTGGCTGTCGGTGGAAGTGCAATCGGAAGAGTGAGCAATTACAAGTCGGTGCAAACCGTATTACTGGATCAAATGGAGGAATATAGTCAAGATAAAACCATTACTTATAATTGGGATGAGTTGCAAATGACTGTAAAATTATAACAAGCTTTGATTTCCTGTAAAGTATGGACTCCTACTTCTGTAGTTTCCGTTTTGAATAAATATCTTGTATTTATGTATTTTATTGTACAGTACGAATGCTGCGGAATTTTGGATTACACCGTGTGGCAAGAAGTACGATTCGGGCGGACATCATTAAAAGTACCCACTTCTTGCTGCCTCCCAGAGTTAAGAAACAGTACCCGATGCGGAAGGAATTTGTTGCCAGATCATCCTCAAGCAAATGAGAGAATTTATACTAGAGTAAGAATCAGGACTAAAAATTTTACATTAGGTTTCCTTCTTGTCCAGTTCAAAAAGTATGTATGTTTTCTCGCAATAGGGATGTCTACCAGAATTGGTTCGAAATGTGAACTTTCATTTGACGATAATGGGGTTGTATGGAATCATTTTCTCCTTATTACAAGGCCTTATTGTGTCATTCTCGTGTTTTCTCATAATTACAAAAAAGTTATAAAATTTGCCACTCACACGACAATGAGTCTGCTTATTAAATGGAGTAATAAACGCAATGGTGCATAAAATATTTGCTATAGGACGATTCTTATTTTTTGTCGTGAAAATGCTGTTAAACTCGATCGTTACAGTAATTTTTCTTTTCATGCACTGAGTTACAAACAATGAAAATAACTAAACCATCTAATGCACAATACAAATGGCTAAGTTTCAAAAAACGATAAACTAAATGAATAGAGGCAAAATTCTATAAATAATAATTTTTGAACTGAGAACTATTATTATTAAAGGAAGATGTGGTCCTTATTTTAGGGCCACCAAACTGCTCCTCCATTTCTTCTTCAACGTCTACTTCTTCAATATCTTCGTCATCCTCTACTTCTTCAACATCATCTTCCTCCTCTTCCAATTCTTCTTCTTCAGATTCTTCTTCTCCATCAGTCTCTTCTGCTTCGTTGTTTCCATTAGGCAAGCCTGGCACCTCTTTTTTTCCTAGAAATGGTAAATCTTTAGCGCCAGAATCTCCTGCTCCACCTTGTTTGGCGTTCAGCAGAAAATCTCCATCTTGGTTCATCGCTTTCTCTAGAGTCTGTTTATGCATGATACAAAACACATTAAAGTTCTAATTTTGGTTCGGAAAAATGGAGTTTTACTTTGGTAAGAACCTACCGATAATGTGTGAGGCGTAACAAAACGATGAATATTGTGACCAGATACAAGGGATCGCATTTCTTCAAGAACTTGAAGCGCTTCTTTGAAATGGCTTTGTTGAACGTAAAATTCAACAATAAGACCCAAAATGTCTCCTGTTCTTATCGCTGTTTGGGCTTTGGAATCCTCTAAAAGTTTTCTCAAATCTTGCATTCCTTTGTCCATGTCCATTCGCAAGTTTCTATACAAAAGCAGTGACAATGAATTTTAAAACTTGTTTGATAATTTTAATGAGCATTTACTTAGAGTCAAGGGAATGTTGAAAAATCTACACTCACTGTTGAATCAGTAAAAATTTGCTTATATAAGTAATTTTGGATTGGATGTTCCGTAGTTGGTCCTCATGTTGCCGTGTTCCACATTCCACTAACTCTTTCAAAGTACTCTCTGCCTCTTTATAGTGTTCCAAAGCTTTTTTGTAATCATGAAAATCTTCAATATCTGATTCTGCAGCACTTTCATAAAATGTCCCCAGGGAGTCGTAAGCCTGAGCTTTTCGATAATATGTTATGATATGCTCAACAAGTTTAGGATTTTTTCTCCAATCGTTTGTTTGTAAGTAATTTGCTGCCATCATGTAAATATCCCGATGGCGAGAGACGTTTGCATAAAATATGATGCGTTCTGTATCTCCACTTTTGAGCAAAGCTTTCATTGCTTGTATCTAGCATGGAAAAAAATTTGCCTGGATTTTGAATTTATGCAGTTTGTACGAAGCAGTGTTGGTGCATGCTTACTTTATTTCCAGCTTGCGTGTATTTTTTAGCAGCAAGATGATAAGATCCTTGACTAGTGCAACATTGCCCCATTTTTTCTAAAAGTTTCACTCTTGTTTCATTATCAACTCCTTCTCCTTTTGGAGCAGTGAGTCGTTCGGCAATTTCATCCGTGATGGGAAAATTGTTCTCCACGCAGAGATCCATTGCTTCAGGATACTGTAATTAGCAAAGGTCGAAAAATTAAAATCTTTTAACGTTGCTCTTGGTACACAAAAGTATGTAAAAAGTCCATACCCGCTCAGAAGAAACTAGCATATCTATCGCTTTCTCTATCTCATCATTTTGAATGAAAAAATCTGCACATTTCCGCAATAACAATGGGTCTGTATTTTGATCAGACTTTTTCACAATATCCTTAACAATTATTTGTAGTGCATCGAATTGCTGCGCCCTGAATCAAAGTTCAAACGATTACAATCATCGCACATCGTCAACGTATCAGAAACATTCCTAAAACTTACGAAAATGCCAAATCCAAAGCTTTAGAAACATATCCCGCCTTGCTATACAACTGTACAGCCTTATCGTACTCAGGGTCAGGCTCCTTTGTTTCAAAATATTTGGCTGCATCAATTTGTTCCGCAACTGTGGCTTTCAACGCCAAACCCCAAAGCTGTTCATCCCATCCATTTTCTTTACAAATCCTTATTGCACTCCCATAGGCCTCAGCTTTAGAATAAAATTCCATGGCTCGTTCCCAGTCACCTTTATCTTCCAGCGTCCTTGCCAAATGGTACGAAGACGGTTTGTCATTCACTTTTTCTGCTATACTGACTGCTTTATCATGGTCATCACAAAAGCAAAGCAAGCGCACGAGTGAGAGCCAATCTTCTGCTAATTCGTAATACTGTAAGGCCGATTGAATTTCTTTTGTACTTTCTAAATATTGACCCCACCACTGATAGAGCTCTCTGAGAGTTAAGCAGAACGAAATGTTGGGATAGCTCTATTAATACTTTTGTTTTCAAGATATTTATATAATTTTTAATTTTGTGAAATACGAAATAACTGTTTTACATGGTTTTCTGATATTTACCTGTCTTTTCTCGCCAAAACATAAGCTTCTAATTGCTGTGGATCCTCCAATGCCAGTAACATGCGAGGCACTTCATACCGATGTGTTTCAGCTTTCTCATACATTTCAACAGCCTTTTCAATTTCTTCCTCTTCTTCCAAATACTGTGCATAAGCATGATATGTATTTCTTAATTGAATCCGTCTATGTTTTTCACACAAATTGATGGCTTCTTCCCATCGATATGAACACTTGTATAATCTTAGAAGTAAGTCATATCGCCCACATTCTTTGTACAGCTCTTCGGCTTCTGGCTACAGTTTTTGTAAAATTGTTGAACATATTCTACATGATATTGTATATTATGATAACATTTTATTATTAAGTAAGATTCGCTTCTGATACTTACAATCATTCCCAATTGGATAGCCAACATTGCAACTTGGGCTTCTAAATCATTAGGTTGTTCTTTCATAGTTAGTCGAACTTCACGACTGATATAGGCTTTCCCGAGTTTCGCCAAACACATGAATGACAAATCCAATCTTTTTGTTTTTACACAAGTGTGGAGCATTTTGGTATACACCTTGGTACTGCAACAATAGAAGTGAAAAGTTTTTTGCGTTATTATTGTGCGCATGTGCAACTCAAATGATTTGCAGGAAACATTTCATCATTAGCAATGTAGCAGCGCCGTAGTCGCACTTTTATAAACACAAATATTTTTTTAACCTGGAAATTTCCCTAGTGGTTTTCATAGCACTGTCAATGTCCTCTATTAGAGTGTAATACACATATTTAATAAAAGCTTTCCGACCTTCATTTCCCTCTTCTTCGATTCCATCAAAATCCTCAATCAAATGTTTTTCTATTGAAATTTCGGACGAACTTTCTGGCTCTTTCGGGTTTTCTTTTTTTTTCTCTCCAGCAAAACCCTGCAACCATTGAAATACAAAAAAAAAACGTCAGGAATATATTACGATTACGGTTAATTTTTTGTTAGTTTATATAGGCTTATTGTATGTTGCGTAGAATATAATACATAATAGCTCCCAGATTTGTTCTCTGTGATTTTTTTCAAATTCGCTTTCTTTTTGTTGCGCGGCACGAAGTTTTGTGTCATAAACAAATAAGGAATTTCAAGTCCTGCTAAATGATCCATATTCTCTTCAAAAGGTTTGAACTCATGTGGTAAAATGCCACGCTCGGAGTCATAAAACATAGTGACTGTGTAAGGTTCATCTCCTTCTATGCGCAAGTTTGTTCGTAAAATTCCTTTTCGGGGTTCGGATTCATTACGTCCATGGAACAGTCCGAATTCCTTTGGAATTGGTTTAGTTTCTGCTGCTAAGACATCTGGACTTTCTGTATCCCAGAAAAATCTGGCTACAAAGCGTCCATGGAATGTGAGTTGTGAAAGTTTCTTGGAATTGAAGTCCAATACAAATAATCGGGAGTCTGGGGTAAGATTGGCCTGTAAAAGCAACATACTAATTGCAGTAAGTTACTTAAAATGTGTTTGTTTGATTAGCGAGTCCCAGAAAAGCTCACTTGTGCAACAATGAAAGCAACTTTATCTCCTAGAGCATTAGTATTAGCTTGAATTATTTCTCCAAAATTGTCCACCATGTTTGGAAGAATAAGCGGAGGCAAATGAATTTTTCCTTCTCTTCGCCCAATGTGCCAAATTTTAAGCCATCCGGAGGTGGAACCTCCGGTGATAAAATCTCCTCCAATTGAAACGCAAATAGGATTTCCTTCCGCTCCAGAGAAAGGTAAGGATTGCTTTAGAGTTCCCTGAAAAGTGCGCACTTGGATTTGATCTTCTTCTACCAAATACAAACTCTGATCTTTGACTAGAATTATTTCCGCTGGGTTTGGAAAACTTCCTGTGAGCGTTCAAAAATAAACATAATTGCTTACTATTGAAATATAGTGCGATAGATAAAGCTTTTTAATTTTCTGAATTTATATCATTACCTGTTATCTGATGATTGGAAGGGAGTTCAGACCCAATCTCATAAGTAGAAACTTTTGTCCCATCCCAAACAGTTATGTGGGTACTACAGGCCGCAACTCCTTTTACTTGCATATTAGTTTCAATATTGAAAGAAAGTTTGTCCCGAAGCATTCGCACATTGACTTCAGATGGTGTTTTTTGCAATGCACTGACCTATAGCAATAATAATGTACATTACATTAATCATATTTTGTTGCTCCTTTCAATTGCTTCCACTTCATTGAAGTATTATTAATGAATGTTACATGATCGCAATAGTCCCAGCAAAGTTGCTGTTCTTTAAAAATCAGAACATCTTGTATGGCATTCACAGCTAGCACGCTTGAATCAACTGGGCACCATAATGCGGATGTGGAACTATTGGGAACTTTAGTGATATTGAAAAATTCCCAGTTCTTTTCATCCGTTTCTGATAACGATTGTCCAATTTCCTTCCACATGACCATTCTTCCCATGTTGGTGCAGCAGCAAAGAATTCCTATTGATTTTAATGATATGTTTTGAATCATTAATTAAATTTAAATCAAACTGACAATGCATTTGTTTTTTGTTGGGATTGTACCAGCACTCTTATTGAAATCTATTGACAAAAATGTTTCATCACGGCAAAAATCAGTTCCTTTTACCTCCAATACAACGTTATCAGAGGTTTCTATATCCCACAAACGAATATACGGGTCTTTAGATAGCACTGCAATTGTATTGGGGCCCATCAATGTAATATTGACTTCTCCATTTCCCGAAAGCTTGACCTAAGAAAAAAACATTCTTTTTGTCTGCCTCAACATTTTCATATTATATAAACAAGATAAATGTTTCTTTTAGTGTTTCATTTTTACTTTGTTTTGTTCTGTCAGAGCTCCTGAGGCCTCCGCATGAAATATTCCCATGATAGAAGCATCAGTCATAACTACTAAAATTTCTTTCGTAGGATTGTACAGCAAATTCTTAATTGGTGATCCTGAGGATAAAACTTCTTCACAGGAGCCGTTTTCATTCACATAGAATATTGCACCTTTTATATAAAAAATTAAATTAAGTGTTTTTTCTTGGTTCAGTGCGGTAGTTGCAGGGATCTTTTCATTTCTATACCACTTAAGCAACCAACAAAGAAACAATTCTTTTTCTGCTTTGCCAACTCTTCAGTTTGACCCCTACTAGGTAATTTTCGACCTTTGCCTGTTTTTGGACGCCATGATGTGACCATTCCTAATGCTCTTTCATTGCTGTAGCTGCTTATCGTGTTCAATTTAAAATCTCAGTTAGTAATGTAGTTCACCATATTTGGTTATGTATAAACCCAACAAAAAACTAACCTTTCATCTGATTTATCATTATCACTCTGTTTGATGAATATAACAGAGCACGCCGGATCTTTTAAATCATGAACAGCCTCAGTTTGTAAATTTCCTTGACTGTCACATTTCCACACAATGAGGAGACCCATACTATCCCCAGACGTGAGAAAATTTCCACAATTTGACCATTCCAACATGACCACTTCGGAATGATGAGACCGGATCCCTTCAAATGATTCCCCTTCTTCATGGTTCCACAAAACAAGTTGACCTGTCTCATATCCAACTGCCAAAAACTGACGAATTGGGTGCCATGCTATGGATATAACTTGAATTTCAGGCTCATCACTACCCTCAACTTCGGTCACTTCTTGCTTCTATTAACGAAAATAATATGTTATGCGTGCAACATTTTTTATGAAATTTTGAATATCAAAATTCTGAAATAAATACATACTTTGGAATCATAAATGGAAACTCCACCAGTAGAATGATCATCAGAATGAGAAATGGCTAATAAATGAGTAGATGGATGCCAAAGAATATCTCCGTAAACTTTTTGGGTTCCAACAGTGACTGGGAAATTAATTTTCGTGTCAAAATAAATAGACATGATGATTTTTGCAAGATTTCGCCGGAAATGTTGTGTTGTGGAAAAAATTCGGTCCACTGATTGAGCAAAATGACGATTCAATGAATGACAAATTCAAATTACTCTGTTGTGCTCCCGTCAGATATGTGTCGGCATGGTAACGTGCATCAAGAAACAAATGCGCAAATGTGCACACACTTGCTCTCAAGTATGGAAAGTCGGTGCATTTTTTCACCACAAAGGGTGGATAAAATTCTTTCATGGAGGCTTATAATGCATGCTATGCACTACTATGGGAACATAATTTGTTTGGTAGATTTATTTCCTCCATCAAAAGATTTCATGAATTGGGAGAAATTAAAATAGTCTCAAGCTAAATAGAGTTCTATGCTCCGAAATCATACAATTTTCTCAAGTTTGTAGTATACACACAAAGACATAATTATTTCGTAATAGTAATAGGTTCAACACTGTAATTTGGAATAAAAACTCGAGATGAGCTTAAACGTGTGTGACATCGCATTTGAGGCGGCGTCTCTTCCTTTAATTTCGACAATAGGATTCGAGGGTATGCTTTCATCAACAGTCAAATTGTTTTTAAAGTCTAGGCGAAATAAATGCATTATAAAATTCTGTCTGCAGGAAAAATTCCCAATGGAATGCATGCCGATCCCACTGGCCAGTTTATTGTGTATGCAATAGGGACAAATGTTATTAAAGCCAATACAGCCACGGGACAACAAACTTTCATGATTGGCCATTCAAATAACGTTACATGCATAGATATGGATCCATGTGGACGTTACATTGCTTCAGGATCGATGAATTACATGGGCTTCAAGGTAAATGCACATATCATTCATATTTACGTCGCTCGTAGTCACTTTTGTGCTCACTTGCTGCGGTTTTGTTGTAGGCTGAAGTAATCATCTGGGACTTTTACTCGGGTTGCAAAATTGGCATGTACAAACATCATTTGACACGAGTGAATTCTGTATCTTTCTCTTTTGATGGGAGATATCTTATGAGTGTGGGCAATATGGATGATGGCAATGTTTGCATTTATGACTTGGATTTGAAGCGCGTTATTTGTGGTATACTTTGCATGATAGCATGAAAGCTTTTATCCTGGGGCCTGGGAGTAAAACTATAGTGATGAGTTTTGTATATAGGCTTACAAGCAGTAAAAGGAAGAAACGGCTTTCCAAAAGCCATTGCAGCAGCCAATGCAAGAAATGACGTTTGGGTCATGGGTGGAGATGACTACATGTCTTATTGGATCCTGAATACGAAAGAAAAGAGGCTTCGAGTGGAAAAGGCTAACTTGAAAATGACCAAAAGGGACATTCTTTGCATTCAGGTTGGTTTAAAAGTCAACACGTAGTTTATATTTGATCGTACTAGAGTTTAAATTGCATGAAAAAGCATTCAATTTGTGTCATAATTTCAGATAGATGCGGCTGATGAATTCGCATATTGCGGTACCAGCACTGGAGATTGCATTAAAGTGAAACTGAATCTCCCTAGTCAAGATGGATATAGCTGTACCCGTCCTGACAAATTGGGTCCACCAACTCCGGGTTAGTGAAATAAAAACTTTTAAAACCAACTTCAGACCAAATGAGTTTATTTTTTCTCCGTATCTAGGTCCGGTGATCTGCTGTATTGTCTCTAGAAAACCCAGCAAGGGAGAAAAAGGGCGAAATAATCATCTCTACAAAGGAGGTGACGTAATCTAAATTATGCTTCTGCCAATGATATAAAGTCACATTCATTAGTTTTCCATTTGCATTTTATTAGGAATTACTGCAATGAAAATTCTTCAATCCGGAGACTTCCTTATCGGTGGAGGGTATGTAAAGCAATAAAATCCCCCATAAAATGAAAGTTTTTTCTTTTGGCATTACATTTTTTTGCTTCACAGAAATGGATACGTGACCCAAACGAAAAAGAAAATAGTATGTCGAATGGGTGAACCATTTGAAGTGTTTGAGGAATATGCCTCTACTATGTGTGCCCGTGGTCAAGTGACTACTTTAATGCTCACAGGAGAAGATGTATTAGTTGGATCTACTATGAATGAAATCTATGCAACAACTCTCGGGGCTTTAGATTCTTCAAAAATGCTCATGTCAGCCCACACCAGCGTAGTAAATGATATAGCATTCCCTTGCTGCTTTTCCCAAGTTTTTGCTTCCTGCAATTTCGAGGATATTCGAGTTTGGAATTCGGGGGCTATGAGAGAACTAATTAGAATCAATGTGGCTAATATGACTTGTCATGCCGTAATTTTCTCTCATGATGGCAAAACTATTATAAGTGGTACGTACATTGTGTTTTGTCTTTTGGCAGTAGCATTTTTTATTTAACTTATTTATAGAGTATTTAATATATTTTCAAACATTCTAACACTGGAATAGGATGGAATGATTCCAATGTGCGTGCATATACACCACAGACTGGATCCCCACTATGGGCGATTCATCACGCCCATTTGAGAGGAGTGACAGCGTTAGCGCTAAGTAAAGACGATAAAACTTTGATAACGGGAGGAGAAGAAGGTCAAGTTCGAGTGTGGAGTTTATGCGGCGGATTTCAGCTCACTCCTATTGCCATCATGAAGGAGCATATTGGACCAGTGACGGGGTTAAGAATGCGCAGTGATGATAAAGAAGTGGCAAGTTCGTCTGGGGATGGATCCATTATCATTTGGGATTTGAAAAAATTCATCCGAAGGACTTTGGTGCTTCAGGATACACTATTTTTAGATGTGGCTTGGCATCCTAGCGAGTGTCAAGTAAATATGTGCAATTTTCTTATTTAAAAAATATTTTTTCGTTGTTTTTATTGAAGTATGCATATGGTTTATGGTATTGAATTGCATGGAATTTCCTATAGGTTCTTGGTGTGACCCATAATCACAAATTGTGTTACTTTGAAACTTTTGATGGGTCTACAATCAGAGAAATTATGGCATCAGAATCGGATCCTATTCATTCAGTGGATGTTTCGTCTTGTGGTTTGTATATCGTTACTGGTGGAGCAGATAGACAAGTGAAGGTATTGAGACATGCGTTGCATTTGTACTGAGATAATGTGTTTGGAATGGACTGATTTTTGTATTGGACTATTTAGCTTTGGTCGTACAATGAAGCAAAATTGCTGAGGAAAGGAGTAGTGCATAGCGATGAAGTGGTGAAAGTGAGATTCTCTCCACTGTCGGATTACATTCTGAGCTGTTGCCGAGATGGATCTATTTTCAAATGGGAATTTACCAAGGATTTGTCCTGTGTTAGTGTATCTATTTGTCCCCAAAAGTGTCATTCTACGTTGGAACAACCAGCTGTTACGGATGGAGGTTGCAACAGAAAAACAATAAGGCGACCAGTGCAACTACAATGCACAGCTACTACTACTTCGACTTACTAGTGAATAATTTGTGCAAAATCTTGCTTTCCCGTTTTCGTCAAATACAGTATTACACACAACAGAACTTGATATATTTCAAAACTATTTTTTAAATATGCATAAAATACGTGGTAAATAATATTGTAGTGCTAATTGGAATAAAAAAGAGTAAAAACATTCTTTGCAGTTTCTCAGTATCATAAACTTTTCCTATAATTTTTAGTATTTAAGCAACTTTGCCGTAAATAGTAAATGTATTTGATTCAGCAGCGATGCCTCGTTGTCGTCGTTGTCACGACGGAAGAAATCGTATAAGCTCATTAAGACTTATGAAGTATCAAACATGGCATGCAACGAAAACAGAATCTCATAAAGATATAGCTTATTTGGTTTTTTGCAATTTTTAGTAAAAAGTACAATGCAGTTACACATAATTGGACTTTCAAGATGAATACCAACTATGGTAAACTTATCTTCTCACTTATTTTACTGCTGCATCAGCTTGTGCAAGTTCTGAAATTTTTAGGGCGGCCATTTCTTCACTCTGTCTATATAGCTCCTCCTGTATAAATCCAACATAAAACTCGTGAAATACAAGACAATACAATTTAATGCACCTCTAATTATGATCAACTTTAACTTACCATTTTATGAATTTTCTTTTCAGTAATTAACATCGTAACTTCACCTATCGTTAAATCATCCATTTCTCGTTTCCCTAATTTTATCCATGGACAATCTGGTCTTTTCTTCGCATGGATTTGCCTACCAAGACAAAAAAAGATTTCAGCAGATTCATTAGGAAAACTTTGTATGCAGGGAATCATAGCGCACGACAACTGGATAGAACTGTATTTTCATTTAAACATGGATTCTAAAATTAACACAACGATGAAATAATTTAGTGTTCCAATCCGAACTTCTTGCCGGGATTTTTCGCTTCCGCTCTATTTCTATAACTATCAAGTAAAATTGATTGTCAAGTCAAGTCAAGTTTTAAGACTATACCCAAGGTGCTAAGATAACTGCGGTAATCACCCTAAAACAGCCATGCTATGAATATTTTGAGTTGTGCCGTGCCAGTGCCGTTGCCAGTTTACTCAACAAATAACTAAAAGCTTGAGCTTACCAAGGATCGGTTTTGCCTGAAAGATTTTCCAGAGTTAAACCACAGATCACACATTTAGCTCCTAGTTTCCGTTCTGGATTAAATTCGAATCCAGCTGTGGAAAGCTTTAGTTCGAAACCAAAAGTGGGTAAATAGTAAAATGACCATCAACAATGACTTAAGTGGCTAGCATAAAGCATACCTCTCTTGGGTTACATAAATCCCCCTCTGGTTCCGAATACGGCCAATCATGATGAACAAAGGAATTGAAACGATCCTCATAAATAATTCCGGCTGTAAAATCATTCACATGAACGGACTTTTTCTGTGCGTCCTCATGAAGCATTGCTCTTGAGCTACCAGCACTAACAGAGGAGGCCGCAGTACTGCTCATTGCTAATCTAATCTTTCGCTTTCCACAAACCCAACTTATAAAAATGAAATTAAAAACAACAAAAATCACAAATAAATTATTCACTGCTTATGTTTTGGGCACAACAAGTCAATCGGTTGTTTCGTTTAAGCTAGAATATGATTTACGCGCCCCTAACAATGATTGTAAAATCTGATCTATGCGCATATTTGTTGCGAACAAGTTTTTAGAAACTTGTATTAAATGTTCCGTGTGCAGCATCAGTTAAACGCATCCAATTCAACATGAATTTCAGTTTTTATTTCTAATGAGTCTTAGTAATTTATATTTTTTAGCAATGTTTAATTTAGGTTGTAAATTATTTTGTGTCGTACGGAATTCGTACATTGACGTCGCATAAGCTCTAAAAATTAAATTGCGGTAATTTCAAAAACATGAAGATCAATTTTCGGATCAGTCCAGTTCTTCATATGAGGTGATGTGAAAATTTTGATATCCAATATTAATTATTATTATTAGAAGTGGTGTGATTTTCTTTTTAATTTCGGAGTGTACCTAAAAATTTTTGAGTGCAAAATTTTGTTTTCAAAATACGATGGTTTTCGTGTAATTTTCAGCACTGCTCTACAGCGTGTTTTCCATTTGTACGTTGCTTGTGTACCTTACAAACAATTTTCACTACAGTCAACATTTAACCACATTTTACATTTCATAATATGCATGGACTTATGAGATATGGATGCTCGTTATAAGTTTTGCCCAAAGTGTGCAAATCTTCTTGTCACAGAAAGTTCGGCCACTCATACTGGAGCTGCACTTTCAGATGCCTGGAAGCGAGTGTGTATGACATGCCCTTATTTTCAAATAATTAATAGGAAGCATTGTTACCCTGTGTTTATTAAGGTAAGATTAGATTTCAGTATTCGAAATATCATTTTCATTGTCTAGAAGGTCTAGAGATATCATATTTGTCATAAATATAAATATCTTCTCTTAGAATATATCTTCTGGCGAAGATGATATCATAGAAAGTTCCAAAGCTGACGAACACAGACAGCGCACTGAAGTTTTATGCCCAAAATGTACTCACAATGAAGCTTTCTTTTATCAAATGCAAACCCGTTCTGCTGATGAGCCGATGACTACATTTTACGAGTGCACAAACAAATCTTGCAAAAATAACTGGAGAGATTAGTCCTAAACCTTTTGGGGTTGTTCCCCTTAGCATATATGCACATCAAAAAATCACAACCTGTTTTATGAATACTTTCATTACTTTTTGACATCTTACATGATATTTTGAGCTTTTAAAGATTCGCTATCATCATATAAATGGTGAGGTCATTATATCGCCTACTTTGTAGTAATGCATTCAAAACATTGGGTGCTCGAACTAATTCACACTACTACACTACCACGTATTCGTATCCTGAGGCTATGAATGGAAACGAAAATGACAACCCCAACAAAATAGTGCCTTTCACTACATCAAACTGTAAGCTCTTGGCAGCCCAAGGTGCAGAAATTTTGAAGTCTGGGGCAGTCATTGCCACCCCCACCGACACAGTGTATGGAATTGCCTGTGACGCGCAAAATAAAAGTGCAATTCGTAGAATTTACGAAATTAAAGGTAGAGACTTCAACAAGCCCATTGCAATCTGCGTCTCCACTATTGACGAAGTGTACCATTGGGGTAAAATCACTGTATCCCGTTTACTACTGGAAGATTTACTCCCTGGTCCAGTCACTCTCGTGTTTGAACGTTTACCAGTTCTAAATTCACATTTAAATCCCAATACATCTCTAATAGGAATTCGAATCCCTGACAATCCTTTCATAATACAACTAGCCAAAGCCCATTGCGGCCCTATAGCATTAACTAGTGCAAACCCTTCGTCAACTCCTAGCACTCTGTGTATCGAAGAATTTAAAACATTATGGTCTTCACTAGACCTAGTGATTGACGGTGGCCGACTTAGCTCTTGTGAAACTAGTGAAAAAGCTGCTCGAGCCGGTTCCACTGTCATTGACTTGTCACATCCTGGGTATTTTAGAATCATTCGATCCGGTAGTGCACAAGAACAATCCATCCATATTCTCAGAAACAAACATGGACTCCTTGAAGAGCTGACAAAGTAAAAAGCTCACCTCATATCATCATGTCCTTTATTCGCAAAGTGTTCGATAAGGAGGGAGTAGTAAAATCCAACCTAGTAACAAGAATTGCAGACTGTATCAAAGAACTGCAGTTCAAGAATGCGTCTGATACAAACACTATCACTTTAGTGAACGATGAGGCAACCAATACGTTATGTTGGGTATTAGAAGCCGTATTTATTCATGGACTTCAAAGTCCCTTCTTAAAATCCATGTCATCTGCCCTGAGGGGTGCCGGAGCGTCCACAACTCGTATCCCAGAACCTTCCTTTTGGGAATTTGTTTTGATATTTTGTCATCAAGAAGTGATCATGCAAATTAATCAATTATCCTTGATTACGTCCGATGTGGGAAGATGCAGAGCCTGGCTTCGACTCACTTTGAATGACGGGTTACTGCATAGTTATCTCCAACTTATGAGTCAAGACAAAAGTACCCTGAGAGCTTACTACAAACCCTCTGCCTTTCTCCGTGATTCCGAAAAATGTGATGTGATGAAGAGCTACCTCTTTGGCTTAGAATCATGTAAATTCAGTTTAGCTGCCAACTCCAGTCTACTCAATGTTTGGAACAGTGGACCTTTGAGTCTAATTGGCATGTGGAATTGCTCCTCTGATTCGGTCAGTGAAGGAGTCGATGTGGCTAGCAATATGGATTCGGATGAGATGCAAACGTTGCCGAAATTGCATCAAGGGAGAACCCCACCGACTATGCCTTCATATTTGATGGAGCAGTTGTATAAAGCTCCTTTGTTGGATGAAGATGAGGCCTTACGGGTGATATTGTCTTCGGGCAAAAGGCAGACAGCTCAGCCAGGTCCTAGTCAGTGCAAGAAAATCGTTCCTATTTCTGCGACTCCGTTGAATATTGCCAAGAAGAAGAACAAAAAACATCACATTAGTTCTAGCACTGGTACTTTTAAAAAAGAACACAAGGAAAAAGAGAAAATTAGCCAGAAAAATGTTATTCCGTTGACTGAAGAAAGTAAAAAATATGGGGATGAAATAAGAAGTAATAACAGTGTGCCCGAAGTTATCGAAAAAGAAAATGTTGATACAAGCGGTGATATTGATATTAGTTGCGGTAGTAGTAGTGGAATTTTTGACACGTCGTCCGATTTGTCTAGTTCGATTCAACATATGGATTTAGTGAACGAAATTGACATAAAAGAGGAAAGGAAAAGCGATGTGGGAGATGGGATTCGACGAAGTTTGGAGAATTCAGGGGAGAATGTTAGTTTTGCTGCATTATTTCAACATTTGGATCAGAATACAATACCGAGTGGTGATGTTGAGGTGGTGGAAACCACTAGAAGTATAGCGAATATGAAATCGGATGTTGATGATGATGCTAAGTCCGAAACCGCAACATCCCGTCAATTTAAGGTTAGTTGGTTAAATTCGTTTTAGTTAGCTAGGGAAGAAAGCATCTCGAATACACATTCTTTTATCGTGCTTTAAAATTTATGGTGTAAATTTTTATGAACTGATTTCACCATACTGTGCACAGAATAAGGAAGACAGCAGAGGTTCAAAAATTTTGCAGCGTTATTTTTTGGAGGATAGCAAAACTGTCACATTTATGGTATGTTTAATATTGCTAGTTTTTTTGTATCTTTCAGAATGAAATGGTTAGTTAGTGATTAATCTCTTTTGTTATTTGTGATCTATAGGAGGAAGATATTATGGAATGGGCTCAAAAAATACCCACAGAAGTGGGTATGGACACCCAAAATTACAGGTGTCAAGATTGTGGTCGTATGATAGGAATGGTGTATGGGAAGCCTAGGTAAGTCTTATTAATATTTTTGTAGCTACTGTTATTTACTAACTATTGCTAAAAGTCCGACTGTGAAGTAATCTTTTGGGATTTGGGGTGATTAGGGTTTGCTACTTTACTGGGAACTATTACTGTGATGATTGCCACAAAAATGAGGAAAGCGTGATTCCGTCCAGAATACTGTGTAACTGGGACTTTAACAAATACACAGTGAGTTCTAAAGCCAAAGAATTTCTCCAGGATCAAATGTACTCCCCTATATTTCACATTCAGAAAGTGAATTCTAAATTGTATGATCACTTGGAAGAGTTCAGGGAACTTGTGGTAAGTTTTTTGTGTTCATTTTTGTAATGCAACTCTATATAGTATGTTTCTGAAATCCCATTCGTTTATGAATACAGAAATGGAGAACCAAACTACATGCCATGCATATGTATTTAGCAACCTGCAAGCAGCCCGTTTTGGAAAAATTGAAAAGTAATTCAGATTTCCAGCTCCACTATGTTGAACATATTCACACATATTCTCTTCATGTAAGATGTTTAATGTAATAAATGATGTATAACATTTTCATCCTGTGATATATTACTTGGTAACTGTACTGTATTCGCAGGATTTACTAAATATTCCGAATCGTACTTTGGAATCTCGACTTGTCCAGTTAACAAAGCTTGGAGAAAATCATATCAAAAGCTGTCTCTTTTGTGGACAGAAAGGATTTGTTTGTGAAGTGTGCAGAAACAGTCGTGTGATATTCCCTTTCCAATTAGAAATGATTTTTAAGGTATGTGGATTTTTAAAAACTTTTAGTTAAACTCTTCATTTAGATTACGTAGGAAAGCTACGTTCAATATCCCAATGTATTTAGTGCTCATCTTGCGGTGCTGTGTACCATAAGGACTGTATGAATACTTCAAAACCGTGTCCCCGTTGCTTGCGGTGGAAGCGTGTGACAGCAGCCTCGGATTCGGAGGACAATTGTGAAAGATAGCAAAATGAATGACAACTGTAGACCGCGTGTTCTCGCTTTCTACAAAGTATTTTAGTTTTGAAATATTTATAACTAAGCTATACATTAAATTATTGACGGTTGAATTATGTTTTGGATTAGATTATTAGTCAATTAGAAATGAGAATTCGTATTCGTGTGTAATTCATATGCGAACACAAACGAAGTGTATACATTTTATTTGATTCCTGGCATATGATTTGATTTGAGCTTGATTTTTTGCTGCTTTTCTTTACATTCATTTGACTATCATCCTAATATTAGCTAATTCGTTAGCTGAATTCCAAAATATTTTCTTATGCTTTTTAATGAATCTGAACCAAAATGAATGTCACAATAACGCATGAAATAAAAAGTCAAATTCCCATAAAAATAACATGATCAAAATATTGTTTGTATATTTTCGTTTATCAGCTGGGTCAAGGCAAATCTATTTAGTTAAAATATTTTCCTTTTATACAATTGGAAATTCCAGTTTGTTAATACTATTAAAATATTTCTCAAGAAAAATCAAACTCGAGCAAATTCCATTCGTTTTAGTTCCCGTCGCAATACTTTCCCACTCACAGTTTTCGGTAAAGCATCTACAAATTCGATCTGAAATATAATTGCATTTCATTAGAAAACGCACACAATAAATACACATTAAATATTCTGGAAATGTATTTTTACCTTTCGTGGATACTTGTAAGGAGCAGTGTGAGCCTTAACGTGCTCTTGAATTTCTTTGGCCAAGCTATCTAGAGATTTAGAATTTTTGTACTCTTCTGTTAACACGATAAATGCTTTCACTACTTCTCCCCTATGTGAATCAGGAGATGCCACTGCAGCATTCTCTACCACAGCCGGGTGACTTTGGATCACTGATTCTACTTCAAATGGTCCAATTCGGTATCTACAACATCATGTATTCATCCAAAATGTATTAAATTGATTTGTAAACTGGGTTTCAAATCCTACGGATACATTCTTGCTCTTACCCAGCAGAAATTATAACATCATCAGCTCTAGACACGAAAAACAAATTTCCTTCCTCATCCATATAACCCCTATCTCCAGTTACATAGTAATCCCCGTAATAACAGGATTCAGTCTTTTCTGTGTCTAATTCGGGTCCATTTGGTCCAGCTTTTAAATAGCCTGCATGAAAAGTTGTTCTAGTTTAGTCTGATAAAATGGAAAACGTGATTTTTGTATATTTTTCTCAATTTTTGCTGTCTATAAACTACCAGCAAATAGTCCAACCGGTTTCACTGGTTTGCTTAGTATGCCAATATTGCCCTCTACTCCAGGGGGACAAATTTTTCCGTTTTCATCCACAATCTATAGTTTGCAAAGTTGTTCGTTTTTTATGCTTTCGTGTCATGATGAGTAGCACTATTTTTCATTACAGGCTGCTTATAGTTTACCTTAATATTATAATCGTCCAGTGGAATACCCAAAGAACCCTCTTTACACTTTGTCCCAGGTTTTTTTCCCATTCCAGTGGTCTCAGTTTGCCCAAAAAGTTCGTGAAGTTGGACACCTTATGTATAAAAAATGCACTCAAGCTCCAAATTTAGCGACTCGAGGACACGCATTTTTTACCATGGAACAGTAACTCACACTCACGTGTGCACTAATTGCATGCAATGTTGATTTAGACAGCTTATTTCATTAATTAATGCATGTATTTACCAGTTTTTTCTCGCCATTTTTTCTTCACCTCTGGATTCACAGGCTCTCCCCCTCCAATAGAGAATCTCAAACTTTTCATTTTAAATAAATTCTCATCTGGTACTTGGAGCAGACTTTTATAGAGCGTGGGAGGTGCACAAAATGTGGTGATTGGCTTTGTGTGCAATACTTCCATTACCTTGTGGGCTTCAAATTTCTCCATCTACGTACAATACATCATTAAAAAAGTAATAGTGCACAAAATGGGAAAACTAATTGACGGCACATAATTTATACCTGGTGAATGTATACAGCAGAGCCTGCAATCCATGGAGCAAAAAAGTTGGCATACGAAGATTTCGCCCATCCTGGATCAGAAATATTCCAATGTATATCATCTGGCTGAAGGTCCATCAATCTGTGTTTATCACATAAAAAATAAGCATAAATTTTTTCCATCTGTAGAGGCATATGTAATCTGTGCATAATCTTCGCTAAATGCACTCACTTCGCTGTGATATGATGCCCAATACCATACGAGGCTTGTGTATGTGCCACCATTTTTGGTTTCCCGGTAGTCCCCGAAGTGAAAAAAGCTTGTGCATACGATGAACTATCGGTATCCTTATCGTGAAATCTATCTGCTTCGGCGGAAGAAATATCCTTCACCAAATGATCATAATGAATCCAGGACGAATCCAAAGAATAATTCATGTACGGACCGACGAGCACTTTCTTCAATTGCTTTGCAACCGGGTGATCTCCCAGTGCTTTCTGGGCAGCATCCACTTTGCCCATATTAGCTTCATCGGTGATAATAACTCGAGCAGCTGAAGTCTGTATGCGGTACATGATGTCTTCCATAGTCAGCATTGTAGTCCCCGGGGAAAAAATGGTCCCAACGCGGATTGCCGCCAAATGGAAAAACCACCATTCTGGTACCCTTGGCAAAATTGTCAACACATAGGATTGGTGGTCTCTGGGTTTAAATGTGGGTAACAAACTTTCAAGTACAATTGAAGCCTTTCTAGACTCGGTTGCTAAATGCGAAAAAGTCCATTTCTTTTCAAAGTGGACGTCATTGTCAAACCATAGAGCTAAATCAGATGGACGTGTTTCCTATGCATGCAAAAATGATATTTACATATGCATTGATTGGTGATTCAGTTTGTTAGTATGTGTGGATTTTGCTTACAGCATGTAAATCGAATATATCTCGAGCAAAATTGAATTTTTTAGGAACTTGTCCGGTCTTCACAATATGTTCAAGATAGGCTCTGTCGAATTTCGTTTTAGCTTTGCCGTCTTCTTCGGTATGATTTGCATTGACAGCCGTTTTAGTGCTATTATTGCATTTATAGAGGCTGACACTACAATGTTTCCCGTAGGATTCAATGGATTGAGTTAGAGATCTATTATTTGAGCGGCTGATGTTTCGAAGTAGAGCTGACATTTTGTGGTGATTGGTGAACAAAATAGCAGAAATTTTTGTAAATATATCCTGTAATTTGCTCGAAAATAATATTATCCACCACAATGAGCTCCGACTGACTAACTCTATCTGTTAGTTCCCACTTTGAATGTACAAGTGGAAACGAAAGTCACCTTTGATAAAAATTTCTGACGGTATAATTGACTCTAATCATGAGAGATATAGTCAGTATCAGTATAGTGTAGTAAAGTTGTTGCTATCAAGTTTTCATAGCTCCAGTCCTCTTCAGCTTGCATGCTAAATTTTTTACTAGATACCATAACAATCTCAAATGTGGTAGGGTTTCACGCCACTAGCAATTTTACGTGCGATTGCTTATGTGGTAGTCATCAGTTCAGTTACGGCAGATCTGAGACAACTACTTGATAGAAGAAAAACATATAAAATTGAACCAGAAAAAAGTTGTTATTAAGTCTTAACCGTAATTAGTTGATTAGTTACTATGTGCGATTCTATTGTAGATTATATGGCTTCCTACCACTTGTGTTGTCCAGCTGAATGACATGGCAAGGCCAACTGTTGTATATTTTTCCTGAATACACGCCAGCTGGATAAAGATGTATCAATCTGTGTGTATTGAGGTTAGTTAGTTAGTTATAGCATTGGGAAAATGTGTGGATTGCAATTAAAATTTTGTGTATGCATAGAAGGGAGAGGATCCCATGCGTTCTGAAATTGAATGCATTCATAGCGGTCACGTACACATTTGTTAGAATAGTTAGTTATACCGTGTGAATGGTAAGCTCTTCATTATCGTATGATCAGGATAAAGTGCAAATCTTTTGATCAC
>Ga0210040_10002298_pt1 | contig 27188 bp, 16 predicted proteins | sample CryGeyCG12114_NA_FD_185462 | JGI IMG/M metagenome (GOLD analysis project Ga0210040, IMG submission 185462) | Groundwater microbial communities from aquifer - Crystal Geyser CG19_WC_8/21/14_NA (SPAdes) (version 2) | ecosystem: Environmental > Aquatic > Deep subsurface > Groundwater | place: USA... | reverse complement strand
TGAATAAAGACACTCTAAACCACTGAGCTAGGTTCCCATCCAATTTCTAGTAGGACTTTTTTCCATGTTGAACTACGTAGACCCTTAAGTACTCTCGCATTTACTTCTTTCCTATCCTATCATAACACAAACATTTTGGCGAGGCCGAGTTACTCGCACCCCGCCATTCACATGCTTGCAACTTGCACAACTGCGCCAACACTCGAATTTAAGATCGGAAATCCCGAAATCGGCGTGTTACAATGTTGTGACATTCATTGTTAGTCTCACTATTTTGTAACTTCCTATGGGCTAAAGTTACACATTACTTTATTCTACTCTCCTTGCCGCACTAGTGCTATCCACAACAATGCAAGCAAACAAGTCAATGGAGAATAAAAAAAAAGAAAATTAGTAAACAAACCTTATTCTTAGAAACATTTGTAGGAAAACGCTAAGAAACACTCCCAGCTGTAGCCCGGTCGCTAATATGGATTTAGTTGACTCGCTACATTGCCAGCTTACGTTGATAAAGTGAAAACCGTGAATGAGTGTGTGAGTACGTGTCAGTACACAGCAAGCCAGTTTCTTCTAAACGACGTACGTTTCTTAATCGTTGCAGAAAAGAGATCTAAAATATGATAACTCAAGGTCGTCGTCTTGGTCGTCATTGTCTCGTGTTAAGCGGGCTTGGACAATCGTTAAATGATTATGTTTTGTATGCAGATTTACTTGAAATGAAGTTACAATTATTACCTATTCCAAATGTTGATTTATTCATTAGCTTTTCCAAACTTAAGACTCAGTTACAGACACTTTTTACAGACACTTTATGTTTAATTGTGTTAGATTTGTTCCTCCACCGTACATTATCAATATAGTTCTTTGACGGAGCATTACTATTATTGATCTTACACATTGAAAATTTCAAAAGAAAATTCATCCAAAATTCTAATATGTATATAATATTCTAATACTTTGCCGAAATGCACAAAATGCAATAATAATATTTAAGACAAAAAATTAGAGACCAATTGCTGGCCTGCTGAAATTCATCAGTGGGTCGGTTTTTGAACAATAGACGGTGTAGGGTAAAGTAAATTTTTAGAATACTTTTTATAGTTAAAAGCTAAAGATAATTGCAAACTATTAATGGAGTTGATTGTGAAGAATAAGCTAGAGTTTCTACTGCACCTGGTTTCTAGGCTATGTGTTGCGCAAAATTATTACAATCTATTGCAAACAGCTTTACTGAACCAGACAAAGAAATTAACTTCCTCTTACTTTTACATTTCGTCTGTTTTCTTTCCACACAGTGTAAAGCCACAATCTATTTCTTGCCGTCTGTTGCAAATCTAGCCTTTTGCATAAGAGACCCCAGGCTCCCTTTTGATTTTTCGGATTGTCGTTGATATCAACTTTTTTCTTCATTATTAAAATAAAGAGCTGCTTAGCAACAATTTTAGGTGTCACAAGGCTCCAATCTCCTTTAAGAGAACCCATGGCGCTATGCAAAAAGAAGGCTAATTTGCAAACACCAAAATTCAACTAGTTTTTCATTTCGATTGTTTCTCTTTTTATTTGGTTTCGTGAAAGCTTTGATGGGTCTCGTAAGCAAGTACTGATCACAGAAACAGCATGTTTTTCGCAATTGCACATGTTGGGACCTCCATGTGGGACTGCATATTTGCGCTTTAGGTACATCAAACGCCACAACGATTGAATCGCCAACAAGTCGTTTTTTTGGAAATCAATGCAACAAAAGAAAATGACACTTGTACTGTGTGCTTTGTTTGACAGTGAATTTTACAAATAATTGAGGTGTGAATTATATCCATACTTGGCAAATTCTAATGAAGGTAATTGTAAAAAGCAGTACTGAATGGAACATGTGTCATAAATCGTAAGATAATTATTTCAAATTTGGAACGACAAATAAGAGGAAAATGCTTGTCCATGGTCGACGATTGCAACTGCATAGAAACTGATGACAATTTGATAGAGGGCATTGATTTTTCGGGAACCTGTAATACTACTAATCTTATTTTTTGGCAACTTGAGTAATGACTAATAAAGCCTACTGTAATTATTTCTGTGACTGGTTTATATTTTACGTATGCTGTAAGCTCTGAATTGTACGATTGCATATTGACTGTAAATGTTGAATAAATGCTGGTGAAAGAACATGTTAAGGAACACTCGAAACATAATTTATTGTAAACAAAATTCATTCAAATAACAAAATCAACCAAAACAAACGATCTAAACAAAGGTAACTGAGACAAACGCAATCCTGAAAGTATAAAGAAAAGTTGTTTTTGACAATAGTATATTTAACGAACCGTTATAACTGAAAAACATTACCATTTACACGGCTGACTTATTCAAACCGAGCCGGCTGGATCGGGAAATTTTTTTTCAACTGAATGATACACATCTATTGTAAGGAAAATCATTGTGAGCATTTGTTGCACAGCCAATAAAAATACGCGTACAAGTAGGAGGGTAGCAAGTGCAAAAGGTAAGCTTACTGTGGTTGGTGGTGCTCCTGTTGCCACCTTGGCTGCTGCAGTAGCACATCCCCACACACTCTAGCACGCAAATGAGGAGAAGGAGTGCTGCAAAAACACTCACGCCTACAAAATGCCAAAAATAGGACTGCTGGGCACATAGTGGCGTGCAAACCGTTTCCAGACTTTCAGCTCTGTTACTAAATAATGACAAAACGGAACAAGATTTTATTGACTTTAAGGGTTAAATTACCAAAACTAACGTAATAGTTATCAAAATGACAACATTTTAAAGATTCTTACATGTTGGTTACAAGCTTTGCAGCGAGCGCTGTCTCCAACCAAGCAGTGCAATTGTAGCCATTGTTCCTACAAAAAAAACAGAAATTTCAGTTGTAACAACTAACACTACTGAAATACTTCTATGTTTGAATGGCAGGCGTTAGAATCTCTCTTAATTACACAAAATCGTGGTAGCACCATGCGCCATATGAAATACGGCGGCGAAAGTACACAGTGAGATAGTGGATTATACGGCATAAATGGACAAGTTCAGAAAGTATAATTGCAACATGAATTTGCCGAAAAAGGACCAAGTGCGTTTGTCAGTTTCAGCAACAATGTAAACTCAACTCTTTTTCAGTGCTAGGCAAAGAAACGGCATCGAATACAGGATAATTACCCTTGAAGTTAGATTTCTCCAAAATTTCGCACAAGTACATTTCAAATTGTAGTAAACAAGATTAGCCACATTACAAATCTCTAATTACCCTGTTGTTCTTCAAACACGGTTTGAAATCGTATATCCTTCATGAAGTTGACAATTTTTGTGGCCATTTACTGTCCTAATCGGATTTCATCATGTTTTTTTGCACTTTTAGTCATGCAATGAAAATCTTGAGATTACAAATGACAATAAGACGTGTGCAGTTAAGCGGACAATAAAAGTCGGGTCGGACAAAACGTGTTTGGGTTAGAAAACAAAGGTCATATTTGTTACATTGCTTTTAGTCATTTCGGTTTACGGCTTTACCTATAAAATTAGGTAGTTATTTTAAATGTACAAGTCAGACCAGGAATTAAAGGTGTACCCAGAAACAGCACTGCAAGAGACAGGATTTTTTATTTCACTACGTATTCAAATCCTGTGATCCTACCGGAACGAGTTTTCTGTGCTTGGTTACAGGTTACATATGGATATTCATTATTTTGCGTTCAGCTAAAATGAAGATACAAGTATTCGCTGGGACACTCTACTCTTTCATTTTTTAAAGAGCGTTATGTTAGGGCATGAAATATTGGAAACGGTGCAGTGTGCTGTTATTTAGGTGATGCCAAATCACAACGTTTGAGCTCCAATGCATTATTTATAAATGAAGAAAAGGAAAGTAAGGCAAAAGCCAATGTCAATAGTTGGTTGAAATTCGAAATTTGAAATCAATTGCAACTATTAAGACGTCGAAAAGGACAGGTTGTGCTAAAAGCAATTAAATAAGCCAATGTGGTTTCTTGCAGGTTGAGCGGATTAGGGATGTTAGTAATTACAGTGAAGTCGCAAGCTAGCGGATTCGGCTAGTAAGGCCTTTGTTAGATTGAAAACTATAAGTTCAAGTGACGATTTTGAGCTGATTTTAGGCTTGCTGGCCAGTGTACCTCAGGATTTCAGTTTCTGACACGTTTTATTGCCTCCTTGTATATCGGAACCCAAATAACAGTACAACTCAAACCTTTTCATGCAGTGTGGGCTAATGCACCACGGGTGTTGGTTTTTTTACGACTTCCTAAGGATCTGACCAAAACAAACCACTAATGAGCATTGTTGGTCCTGTGTAACGCTCTCAATGCTGTTTAACAGATTTTGTGCTGAGTCACAAATCGTATATTAGTTTGTAACAGAATAATTGGATACAGCATTCCGTGAAAACAACAAACTGGAATTTTTCGTGGCTAACTTCTTTTGGCTCAACTCAACCAGTTTCTTTCTGTGAAGTCCAGAAACATGAGTCACGATCCAAAAAGCTGTAAATTTCTTTTTATTGTTGCTTGAGTTAAGTTGTCATTGCATTTCACAAATCAAAGCCGGCCAAAGATCATGTTGTTAAGGCAAGTAATTGGAAGAAAGCTGTGAAACTTAAACAAAAAAAACATGCAAACAAAAGATATAAATGCAGGCTATGTGATGCTTTTCATCTCAATGTTATTATTGAAGCTATGAATTTTTGGAAAAAAACTCTTTTTAGGGCATTGCTTAGCACTCTAAATAGAATAAAAGTATTTTTTGGCATTAGCTTCTGCCATTAAATTTCATGTAACTTATTTTTTTATCATTTTGTTATTATTTTGTTTGTTTTTTTTGGAGTATTTTATGTAATTTAATTGGATATGTTTTGGCCAGCATTTTCGGGCAGTATATTTGATGGGCTCATAACTGTTTGCTTTAACTAATTATCAAATGCGTGTTGACAAATACGATAAGATGATTAAAAAAGAAAATAAAGATGAGTATGGATTGCTGCAGCTATGTTAGAATTTTTTTTGTTTTCCAATAGACGTAAAACAATTTACTTGAAAATGATGGTTGATTGGAGCTTAATTTTGTAGCATTCTGTAATCTGACACTAAAATAATTAATTAATGACAAAAGAAAACAAGTTATAAATTTTTACAAAAATTTTCAAGAGTTTGTTTGAACAAAATCATGTAAATAATTTAAAATATCAAGTCATGCCTTAATTAAAATTTCAGATTACAAACAATCATAAATTACAATAAAATTACAAATATTCAATATACATTTTCACAGTTTATAAATCACTTCACTTTTTTACCGAAATATCGTATTAATTTCAAAAGCCGGAAGGGCTTTTAGCTTGGCAACATCGATTGTTGATAGCTACCAACGTTTTGGAACTGGCTTCCAGTGCTTTTTCCAAGAATGAAAATAGGCTGAAGCGCTGACAGTACAGCTGATGAGAATAAAGTTCGTTATTAAAGCTCAAATTACAAAAATTTATAAGGTGAAATGATTATACTGGGAAATAAACTGTTTGCAGAAATTATTAGGATTTATTCAGTTCGCAAGGCGCACACACATAATATACTTTTTGTAATGATCAGTTATGAAGCACAACCAATTATTATCAAGTCTAGAGAACGGATAAAATTGCCGAAAGATAGTGATACCAAATATGTTACTATTTATAGGCATGAAGGTGTTATATAATGATAAAATCTGGATCTTATCGTGAAGATAATATGAAAAATTATTTTCATATAATGGAAAGCATCATAATATCAAATAAGAGTTTGTCGATCATCAATTAACATAAAAGTTAGGAATCTTTGATATAAGTTACATCCTTTCAATTGAAGTTTCTTCACGGTTATATGTCTGAACGAAACACCTGAGGCATGCGTTACTATTATTTAAACTATATATAGTATATATTATTTTACCACATCAAAACGTCAAAAATAAAAAGGACAAAAATGAAATGGTCGAAAAAAATTATGTCGAAACACAAAATTTCGATGAAAAATTTTGAAAACAAAAAAAAGTCGAAAGCAAAAAAAGGTCGAAACAACTCATAAAAACGAGAAATTGCAAAAAAAACCTTCAGGGAGTAGAACTCAAGTCCACGTATTCGAAAGCTCACACCCTATTAACCACGCTATTTATCCCTTCACTACAAGCCCTTACATTCACCGTATATTTAACTTGCTATATTAGTTTCAACACACACAGTTTCAATTATGGAATTTTATTTGTCAAGCAAACATTTAAATCATTTTATTCTCATTATTTTTAACTTTTACGGAGTGCATACGTATTTTTTCTTTGTTTAACATAAGTTTACGAAAAGTTTACAGTGAAAAACGCCGTGAACATGTAGTTTTTGACAATTATCATTTTCAAAAGGACTAAGAAACGACATTTGTCCATTATTAGAGCCGTAATTTGGGCAGATCGACGATCAAATGTCCAGTTAGAGTTGGATTTCAGAAGGAAAAGTTGATTTTGATAATGACAGGGACAATCAGACGCCCAACATAGCAAGACTAGTTAATTTGTACAGTGCATTGGAATAAATGTAAGTTTTGAATAATTTTCATAGACAACATGCATAACTATTAAGGTATCCAGGATTGTGAGACTTAGTTTGTACAATGCATTGGAAAAAAGGTAAGTTTTGAATAATTTTATATAACAAAATTATTAGTATATATAGTTTGTGCATGCAACTATGAAATAAATTTAAAACCAACCGTAAAAAAGTATCTTCCAGCTAGTTAGTTTAACTTCATCAGTTCATAATGTCAGACCGTGCTGCGGCAAGACTGGCTTTTGTGCGAATCAAAGAAATTAATCGTTTTGCCAGTGGACTACTAGCACGATCCAATAACATGACATTTGAGGTGTTTTCATTTTAAAGAAGCAGTACGGAAGGTGAAAGTTTGTTGTTCACCGTAGAATGGACCCCCACATAGATTCCTTCGTTTTGTTTATAGGGAACAGTTTCTTTGTAATGGATACATGGAGTTTGCACAAAACAATGACGAACCATTCTAATTTTTTGCATCAGTGCAACCAAATAAGAGGTAAATATTTCATTTATCATGTATAACAATATAGAATATGGTTAAAATATGATTTTTATCCGCATAAGATTGAAGAAAAAGCGTATATGCGGTATGAAACCCACCGTTTTGAAGTGAAGACGGTGCTATGGAGCCGGAGAGATTCTGTGTTGGTTAGTTGGCCCCATTCTGAGGCAGAGATGCAGCATTTGAATTGCCAGACCAATTTGGAAGAGTTTTCGCATTGGTCACGCTGCAACTCTACGCAACAACGGGGATCAGCAATCCTACTGTCAGATTATATAGCAAAAGATGAGAAGCCGATCATCCCACTGCCTGTCCGGCAAACAAATGTTTGAGTTTGTTTCTATTGTTTGAGTCTATTGAGTTTGTTTATTCTTCCGAAAGATACTGACAATCTGCCGGATTCAACATCCCATCATGATGAGTTTGACAGTGAGTGTATCCTAACCTAACCTAACCTCACCTAACCTAACCTAACCCATATTAGTTTCTTGTCTTTGCAAGTGTTGTTCTTGATGAGTGTTAATTATTGTTTTCAGATCGCTCTAATTATTTGAAGTTTAAGGAAAATTTTGTACACTTAGAAGTCTTGTTTAGAATTTGAATGTCAACAATGCCATATGACGTTTGCAAAAGCTTTTATCCTCAAAAGGCATATGATATATGGCTACTTTATCATCATTTCTGTTCCTTTCAAAAAAAAAAAAAGGCTGGAGCGCGTCCGACAAAAGGTTGGTGTCCAATTAGCTCCGGAAACTGGAAATTTCAAAACAAAAGCATTGTGAGCATTAATAAAAAGTTTTGGGGGAAGACATCGGGAACAAACAAACAAAACACACATAAAAAGAAATTTAAATTTTTTTTTACATATATCCTTAAATTCAACCCTGTTCAATTTCATGCATCCATACAGTACTATCCTCATACATTAGCTCAAGTACACTGAGACCTTACCCTATTATTATACACAATTATATATTTGTGTTTGAATGCAAAGTTTTCATTTCATTAAACTTTGCTTTTGAAATTTTAAAAAATAATATGCAAAAAATCAAAATCTAGCTGCAACGAAGAAAATTTTTTTTATCCCAGATTTCTGATTTTTTTCTCAAAATTACGGTAACAAATATAGAATTTTGAAACGAAGGTCTTTTCAGGACACTTCGGAGGACTCATTTACTGTAATGAGCTTCTGTCAATAAATTTCATGTAACTCTATGTCTATTTTTTGAGCATTTAGTTTTTATTTGTGTTTGTTTTTTGGCATTAAATAAGATATGTTTTGTCCAGCATTTTCGAGCAGTGTAATTGATGGGCTTGTAACTGTTGGCTTTAATTAATTATCAAATGCGTGTTGAAAAATACGATAAAATAATTAAAAATGAAAATCAAGATGAGCATGGTTTGCTGCGGCTATGTTATGATCTTTTTTGTTTTTCAATAGCTGTAAAACAATTAATTTGAAAATGATAGTTAATTGGGGCTTAATTTTGTAGCATTCTGTAGTCTGACACTAAAATGATTAAACAATGACAAAAAAAAAAGTTATAAGTTTTTACAAAAGTTTTTAAGAGTTTGTTCGAACAAAATTATGTAAATAATTTACAACATTTCGTCATGCCTTAATTAAAATTTCAGATTACAAACAATCATATAAATTACAATTAAATTACAAATATCAAAGAAACATTTTTACATTTTATAAATATGTTTCTAACTGTTGATGCAGAGGACTAAAACAATCACTTCACTTCACTTTTTCGCCGAAACATCGTATTAATTTTTAAAGCCGGAAGTGCTTTCAGCTTGACGACACCGAATGTTGATGGCAATCAACGTTTTGAAATTGGCTTCCAGTGCTTTTTCCAAAAATAAAAATAGGCTGGAGCGCGTCCGGCGAAAAAATGCTGTCCAAGTAGCTGCGGAAACTGAAAATTTCAAAACAAAAACATTGTGAGTATTAATAAAAAGTTTTGGGGAAAGAAATCGGTAATAAACAAACAAAACACACATGAAAGGAAATTTAAAAAATAATTTTACGTTTTTATCAAGCCAGGACAGAGCGAAATCCCGTCTCGATTCAACGGGAAAATTTGTTCTGTCCTATTGTTGACTGCTATACGAGCAGAAATCAATAGGAGCAAGTACAGGATCCGGTCTTGATGCAGGCGGGAAATTTCTTCTCGAATCCGAACGAAGGGGAAGCAGTATAAATTACTCCTGTAAAATAAAAATAGACATTGTTAGCACAAATGTAGGCATACAAAATTAAAAATTCATCATGGGGCAATTGAAGACAAGAAACAAAATTTAGAAAACTTAAATCAAGATACAGTGGAAGATGTGCATATCCATCCGTGGCCTGGAACATTCTTCCTTCCATGGACCGGCAAGCATCTAGAATGTCAGCTGACAGTAAGGAAGCGGTGTTAGGTTAGGTTAGGATTACTGAAATAAAAAAAATTTCATATAGCAAACTGATTTGCTCTCGATGTGTAGTGGACGACTAGAAAAATGACATCTTATATTTCAGTTTGTGATTTTTGAAATTTATTTTTTTCTCATATTTTTACTCAAATGTGATTTTGATAGGTTAGATTAGGTTGAATTGTTAGGGTTACTGAAATAAGGACATGGATATGGCCTATGCCCAACCGATGGCTTGAATTAAATTCGTGGATAGTTAAATTGAACGTGAAAAATAAACTTCAATTTTTAGCTTTTTTCCATTATTTTTGTTTTTTTGGCAGTATTTTTTGGCATTTTATAGGATATTTAGGATATTATATTAGTGAGTAGTGACTATATGAGAATGAAGGTTTATTGGAGGTGCTTAATTTTGTGGCATTCTGTAATTTGACACTTATTTTAAAAAAAGAACTATTAAATATTAAATCTATCATATTAAAATAATGCGACAAAAAAAACTTTTCTTCACTATCAGATTAATCAAATAATTAACTAAGTTTCTCAACCATAACTTAACGTGAGTTTTTTTTGTTTTATAATTTTTTTTAAATGTCTCATGTTGCCCCCTGATTGTTTTTTTTTGTTTGTTGATTTTATGTGTACTTATAATTTCTATTTTATTTTACAGTAGTCTTTGATGCGGTTTCCTGTTCCAGCCTAAAATGATGGATACTGTTTCCAGCAGCTTCACAACTTCTGAAGATTTTTGTCATCGGCCTCTTCCTGTGCTTGTTGCATCAAATGAAGCTGTCGCTGTTAGAGAAGTAACAGAAGATAAAAATCAGATTGCTGCCGCTTGCTAGAAGACTTTACAATTATTCACTTGAGAAACATTGTATGTCATGCCAACAAGGTCTGTAAAATTTCCAATTGCGATGCGTTACTTACCGGTCGTTGTCTTCTTAAGTCTTCGATCGTACGATCTTTCAAGCCACTAAAAACCATTTTTCTTTTCGGCTCGTTTATTAAGAAAATAAAAAGAAATAAAAAATCACAAATCAAAAGGCATCCGTAATGGCCACGTGAAATTATTGTTGCAAAAGCTTTGCGGATAGGGTCGGAATATTATTGAAAAATAGTCCGGATAGGGACACAAATAGTGCGTTTGTGTCCGGAAATGAAAATATAAATCATAAGAATCTCTCAAGAGAGGTTGTACTCGTGAAGAAATCGGCGAAACTGCTGTGACCACTGTATTTGACAGTAAATCAAATCTTTCGAAAAGTTCTTCGATCCCTGTGGATAAAGATCTATAGTGTTCTGGTGCCAAACATTGGTAGAACACGAGAGCATGTACCACTACATTTCTAGGACTTTTTTGTTCCAGGAGGAGAAGCGTCTAGAGCACAACAAACCAGCTAGAACAGAGGGCCTTCAAAATTCACCCATTTCGGCAAAACCTTATGCTTTTGAAAGGAAAAGAATGCGTCATTCATTTGGCTGCTAGAGGCTAATCCTCCAAATAAGAAGTAAAAAATGAAGAGGAAAGACCTGCTATCTATGTTCCGCAAAAAACTGAGAGAAAATGAAAATTTTAACGTCCAATTGGGAACTTATATCGTGAGATGGCAGAAATGATCTACTGCATCCAAGTCTTAGGAGCTAAGAGTTTCTTAAAAGGTCCTGTATAAGGTTTAAAATACAAGAGCTCTGGCGACACTGTTCAACGCGTGTGATTTGGCGGACGGATTGGTAGTCGTTTTAGTTTTATTGCCTTGTTGTTGCTAACTATCCCTTATGTCGTAGAAAAAAGGCAAAACTGAAATCTAAGACCTATTTGCTCTAAGCCTCTGACTACAAAAAATACATTGTTGAGTGTGGTAGGTTAACAAGTGTTGTTCTTATCACTTTGGTTGGCATGTTCTGGGTTGGAGATTTCTGCTGGGTTAAAATTTTACTAACCAATTATATGTAATCTAACCCAACACGGACTGCTAAGCTCAACTTTGGGGTGTGAAGTTATGAGGCAAGTTGTTTACAGGTCATGTTTACGGAAATCGATACTTTCAGTCGAGACTACTGTGACAAATTTTATTACTGTCCATTTGTGGGTTCTCATCCTTGCCCTCCTTAATTCTGTTGTAAATGAGCTGTTACAGCCTTGAAACGAGTGTTCTTCGTTCCTGTCTTCTTTATCTTATTATTCCCAGTAAAACAGATTTGCTGGAAATATGACCTTTAATTATGACCGAATGCATTTAAAATTTTCATACCTGCTTTGTGCGCCCCCAATTTCAATTTTGTTATTGATATGATGGAAATCGTCGCTGCAATCGAATTCGACCTCAGGTTCTGTCAATTTGTAATGATATCTCTGTAATTCTGTTACTATCTGGCAATACATTAGTAATTGATCATGATACTGTGTAGATAAGTGATTTTTAGGGTGTGAATTATCAAAAATAGTTTGATTGTCTAACTATAAGATGCATGAATGAAAAAGTTCGAATGTATAGACGTTGCCGCTATAGAGGAGGAAGAACTTCGCTCCGTTGATTCTAGTAAGTTGGTCGGGTAGGGCATTTCGTTAGTTTATTATAAAAACTAATTTTTGCCAAAATTTTTGACTGTATGAAAATCATTATAAGGAGGGTGATCTTGTAATGTTATGTAAAAATGTAAAAAATGAATAAAATGCAAATGTAAAAATGATTATGTGACGTTGTTCTGTATGAAATGATTCTGAATGACAGGTATATCAGTTTTATTCTTACTTATTAATGTGGCGTGTTTTCTTGGCGGTCGGAAAGGAATCTATTAAATGGTTCACAATAATTACGAGATATTGATGTTCTTATCATATTTACCATACAACTGTGTCCAAAACCGTCTACTGCAAGCAATCAAAAATACGTATATGGACAGAAACCCTTTTTGTTATAAACTATTTGCTACACACAACCAGTATTTATCAGGCAACTTGCCTGCTTAATATTAATAATACTAATAATACTAGTTATTATACTAGTTACAAGGAGTCGTGTGAATTCGAACAGCTCAACGTTGCTTACAACCGCGGTCTTAGAGATGTACTCCTCCGCAAGGATGATGTGGTACTAACCCTTTTGCTAGTCTATTCTCGAAAAGTACCTTATGCCTTGCAGACTTATTCTTATCTTATTCTTTGATGTGTTCCGTGATGTATTCTCTTTGTTTGAACGAATAACGGTAGGGACTTTGTTGTAGTTCAAGCATTCATAGTACATATATGATAAAAGCATCCACAATTTCTACAAAATGACCAATAATGACAACAGATATAATTTTAATCGTAACGTTTGTTAAAAAGAGAATATGCATTCTTGGTGAAACGTTTCTGTAGGTGGTTTTGTAAATTTCTTTCGTGTTTGTAGATCTCCGGACAGTTAGTATAGTGAAACGCGTGTTCTCCAGTGTGGACTAAGATGTGAAATCTCAAGTTATTTGTGCGGAAAAACATCTTACCACATCATCCACATTCGTGTTTTTTGTGGATAGCCTCATGATCGTCCAGGTCATCCATACTTAAAGATCGATGTTTGCAGGCTCGACATTCGAACCTTCCTTCATGACTGAGAGTGTGACGTTTGAGTTCGTCCATGTTCCTAAAACTTTTAAAGCAGTTACGGCATTAATCTGCCGCCAGCGAACATGTTCTCCAGGAAAGAGAAGGCTTTAAAGGTTTTTCCGTGGATCAGCTCACGAGATCTTTCCTAAGTCTTTAATCCGTGCTTTGGATGTGGGTGGATAGCTAAAGGCAAGTTGTTGGGCATGAGGGGTGGAGGCCCTAGTTGCTGGGTTTGTTGGCGATGGTTGTCTATTGATGGTTCTGGCGTGATAGCCCGAAAGAGCCCGGTGCGTCATTTTCTTGTGAGCAGCACGTCTCTTTTGGTATTTCATTTGGAAATTGACACTTTTGAATTCAAAAATACTGATTGAAAAATCCCTAGGTTAAATAAAGACCTATTTTATATTTAAGGGTTCATCTTTTACAATTCTGAGCTTCAACAATAATTTCTGCAGAACATGAGTATGGTAAAAACAGACTGCTTATGTGTATCAGCTTGCGAAAAGTATTTTCTACCGCGCAAACACATGACCAAAAAAACATGTTGAAAAAAAAATTAAATATAAAATTGCTTAGATATATGTCTATTATTGCCTTTGTTCACATCAACTACAGTCCATTTCAGAAAAAGAGTAATTTTGCTCGTTAAGCTACATGAAAATGGTTGATAGGTGACAGGAAGTTAAGTTGTAGCTGTTAAAAAAATTAACCAAAAAGTGAAAACTATAACATATGATTTTTTTGAAAAGTATTTATAAAATCTACGGTTACTTTTTCATTATTTGGCTGTTTAAGAAAAGTAGCCAAATAACACCATGCAACTGCCTTTTATTCTGAAATGAAGAGTAATGCGTATGTACATGTAGTTAGCCAATGGATCTGATAGTTAAACTAAACAATTCTGTAACTGCTTTCTGATGGAATAACACTGACTTGTCCACGCAAGGTTTTTTTTAAAAAAAACGATTGATTCATCAAATTTGGTAATTAAATGCTAAGTTACTGTGTATTTTTTACGTCATGAAAAAGTAACTATATATAACTAATCAATCTTCTGTAAAAAGATCTAAAATTTGTTTTTTCAAACCTGAAATTGCGTTAAAATACTCTTATACTTTTTGCTTCGTTCTCAATGCTAGTCTTTGCTATTTCGATCAAATTGAACGTTTTATAGACTACACACTCAATGATATCAAACTTTTATGTTCTAGCATAGTATATATATAAGTCTATGTATATAGTATATCTATTTCTATGGTTCTAGCCTAGGACATAATCACATATATATAGTGCATGTTATATTTAATTTATGTTGCGTGTAAAAATATGAAAATTCTAGTGACAGTCTTTGCTTTGCTGAAATTACAAATTATTACAGAGAAAACCTTTTTTACTCAAATTTTTTTATTGCTACAATGCTTGGTTGAAAACTTTTCAACTATTTATTTTAAAAACAATTGATAATTACAATTTAAAATAAAACTGTTTCAATTCGGCAGAAAATATTTCCTGAAACCTTTCTTAATTTTGATCGTTGTTTTTAATATTATCTAAACTTACTGATCCATTATTCTCCTTTTAATTGGTGTCCATGCATCAACAAACAGCACTAGCTGCATTTGTAAATTGTGCTAAGTCTACATTTTATAAATTCATGTAATTATAATATTGTTTAACTTGTTTCTGTGGCGTTTACTCCCACATTATTCCAGCGCTGCCTACAAAAATCAGCGTTGGGAAGCCTACCTAAAGGGAAAAAAAGAAGTTTCAAAAAAAAAATGCTGTCGACTCATGTTTTGGATGCTTTCTTGTATAATTTGAAGCAGCGATGGACTATTTTTGTTCTCATTTTTACTAAACCCTTGTTGTGTTACACAAAAAACAAGTAAACATAAGGCGGTTAATAATGCAATGGTATGTAATGGACCGAAACCAGAATGAACTTTGAGCTTCTAAATATAAAGTCAATTTAATACATTAAAACCAAACCTATCTACACCAAACACTATTTTTCACTCAAATGAATTCAAATCGTCCAATGAACATAATAGTCCCAAAATTACAGTAATAATATTTTGAAACTAGTCAGTCAGTGTAATAATCAAAGGAAATAACAATAACATGGTCAGAAATTGTAATAATAAAAACTAGTCAATCAGAGGAGAATATTCCCAAATGAACGCTAAATTGGGAGTGAATTGCAAACTGAAACCAAACACTCTCTATAAACAGGAAACCAAAGTGCATCCTTTAACATGAAAATAGTAACTATACACAAAATATCCACAAATGACTAAAAACAAAGCCCCCGAAGATACCGTACAGAACTGGCTTGTATTAGTTACGGACACCGGATGCAGGACATAACATAAGCATTCATAAAGCTTAAGCTAAGTCAGTCACATAAGTTAAATAATGCTGACTAGACTGTAGCAAACAACCCTTGACCATCTTTATTGGACAAGAACAGCAAAATTCAGTTGATTAGCAATAACAAATGTTTTATTTCGTTTTTTTAAAAGCAGCATTGTTACCTATAATTCTTTATAGTAAGGGTCAGTTCAGAAGCACAACCAAATATTATCAAATTTAAAGAACGAAAAATAAAGAATGTTGTAGGACAACTCAAGCAAGCTCAGTTAGGCCAAGAAAAGTTAAACGAAGCCCCAGGTAGGACACCAAAGCAACCAAGGTACCAGTGGTGCCAAAAAAATTTAAGGGAACTTCTGATGAGGATCCGGAAAAGTATTTGATTTGGTTTGAAAGGGCGGCGATTTTTAACAACTGAGACGACAGTTACAAAAAATAGTCAGATGGTATAAGATGCCACTTTACTTAAAAGGAGCTGCGAACACATGGTTCCAAAATTGGAGCAGAAATAACAATATTATAATAACATGGGCTGGATTCGAGAACCATCGAATTCGAAACCCTTTCTCTCAACTACTAAAGTGGAAGTAAAAGAAAGGAATTTGAACACCAGGAAACAGAGAATCGGAGAAAGCGAGGAGGACTATGTTTACGAGATGGTAGACATCTGCTATGCTGTAGATGAACTGATGCCGGAAGCCCAGATTCTTGAAGAAAGTGAATATGCACGACCCAAAAACGATACATGAAGCACTGGAGCTTATAAGAAAAGTTCTTGAGACTGTATATCTCGTGAATGCAAATAAAGAAGAGGTAATATCCAACCAAAAGTAGATAGAATGACTTGAACCAATGAGCTGATTGAGAAACTCACAAATTTAGTGATTCAGCAGATTCAATTATTGAACAATAACCTCCAGTGGTCTCTAAGACAACTCAAAGGGATTTTAGACCCACTTTTAGGCAACCCTACTTTCTCAATCCTCAAGCAAGACGGTGTACACCACGTCAGCCAACGCAGTTCAAACCACAGACCCAGCCTCAGAGATTTAATTTAACTTCATTTAAACCTCGGGCGCTATCAAATTTGTATTGTACAATTTGCCAACGTCAGAACCATTCTACAAGATTCTGTCGTTTTTCCAACCCAAACAGGAACTAGGAAAACCAATAAATGCAGCATCGATCCTCCAGATGCCTGCTGAATAAGTGATATTAATAAGACTACAATTAGGTAAAGCAATCAGGCGAATAGATCGAACGAATAAAAGCGATAGTTAACTGGGTCCATCCGGTCTCCTTTCTTGTGTAGCATAACAGTATCAGACATACTTCAACCCTCTGGGATGACTTCGGTATGGAGTATAAAATTTTAGGAAGCCAAAAGACATTCTAATCCTTGCTGTGACAAGTGGGTAAAAAATTCATTTGGAATACCATCAGGGCCAGGAGATTTTTTTCCTAGCTAGACCCTCTAGTGACTCTCTAGTTCAGCAATGATGAATGGATTGCATCTGAAAAATTTGTTTTATCTTGGCGGTTGAATAAATGAAGTTAACCAGGCAGCATTAGAAATGAGTTGGATAAATTAAAACGAGGACGAAAAAATTTAATTGCATTCCAAAAAAGTGACGCATTAGGGGCATGTATGACTGCATGTCTCCTATCTTTCAAAAAAGTTTTTTTTCTAGTTTTATGAAAGCCTTATAATATTTTCTAACAACCACATATATTGTACAATTTAACGCGACTCCTAATCTGTATGCACGAGCCAGTCTCTGTTCGAGTTTATTACACTTGGTTCCAAACATTGATTTATTTCTATGCTTACCAAGCTGCTGCACCGATCGACACATTGTTAGTTTCGTACTAGCTATAGAGATGTCCTTAAGGATTAGTTCAAAGCAAAATTCTTTCCCTGCAATAAATTCATCCAATTCAGAAGAGCATTGGAAGCTTGTGTATTACTATCATTGTTCATTATAGCCTTGGTTACTTGCTTATGCATCGTGATCTATACAAGCAAATGATATAAAAAAATGGAAGACAAAACGTTAATGGAAAAAACAGAACATTTTGTGGCAGTACAAGAAGGTTACCTGTGCTACATATAATATATAATTGATACTGAGATTCATGAAGTGCGTCCTCTCAACTGAATACCGACACGGAAACTCACGCTCAAAGTGAAAGAAGACCAAGTTGTTCCCTCAAAATAGAGACACATACAATGTCAAATCTTCTCATTAGTAAGTAGAAAAATTTTGGGTTATGGTAGACCCATACAAATCAGAAATCAGCATTGTTTTCACTTTCTTTAAATAAGCCTTGTATGAAAGCCAATGTTCACGAGAATTCAAATTTTTAAGGCTTAAGATAAACACAAAATAAAGAATGTTGTAGGACAACTCAAGCAAGCTCAGTTAGGCTAAGAAAAGTTAAACAAAGCCCCAGGTAGGACACCAAAGTAACCAAGGTACCAGTGGTGCCGAAAATTTTTAAAGGAACTCCTGATGAGAAAAGAATTTGATTTAGTTTAAAAAGGCGGCGACTGTTCACAACTGGGACGACAATTGCAAAGAATAGTCAGATGGTATAAGATGCCACTTTTAGGAGGAGCTGCGAACACCTGGTTCCAAAATTGGAGCAGAAATAACAATATAGTCACAATAACATGGGCTGGATTCGAGAACTATCGAATTCGAAAGCCTTTCTTTCAACTGCTAAAGTAGAAGTGAAAGAAAGGAATTTGAACACCAGGAAACAGAGAATCAGAGAAAGCGCGGAGGACTATCTTTACGAAATGGTAGACCTCTGCTATGCTGTAGATTAACTGATGCCGGAAGTCAACATTCTTGGAGAAAGTGAATATGCACGACCCAAAAACCATAAATGAAGCACTAGAGCTTATAAAAAAATTCACGAGACTAAATATCAAGTGAATGCAAATGAAGAAGAGGTAATATTCAGACAAAAGTAGATAGAATGACTTTAACCAATAAGTTGATTGAGAAACTCACGAATTTAGTGATTCAGCAGATTCAATTATTGAACAATAACCTCCAAAGGTCTCCAAGACAACTCAAAGGGATTTTAAACCCACTTTTAGACAACCATATTTTCCCAATCCTCAAGCAAGACAGTGTACACCACGTCAGCCAACGTAGTTCAAACCACAGACCCAGCCTCAGAGATTTATTTTCACTTCATTTAAACCTCGGGCGCTATCAAAATAGTATTTTACAAGCAGACGTCAGAACCATTCTACAAGATTTTGTCGTTTTTCCATCCCAAACAGGAACCAGGAAAACCAATAAATGCAGCATCGATCCTCCAGATGCCTGCAGAATAAGTGATATTAATAAAACTACAATTAAGTGAAGCAATCAGGCGATAGTTAACTGGGTCCATCCGGTCTCCTATCTTGTGTAGCATAACAGTCTCAGAAATACTCCAGCCCTCTGAGATGACTTGGGTATGGAGTATAAAATTGTAGGAAGCCAACAGACATTCTTATCCTTGCTGTGACAAGTGGGTAAAAAATTCATTTGGAATACCATCAGGGCCAGGAGATTTTTTTCCTAGTCAGATCCGCAAAATGACTCTCTAGTTCAGCAATGATGAACGAATTGCATCTGAAAAATTTGTTTATCTTGCAAATGGTTGAATAGATGAGTAGAAAGTTAACCAGGCAGCATTAGAAATGAGTTGGATAAATTAGAACGAGGACGAAAAAATTTAATTGCATTTCAAAAAAGTGACGCATTAGGGGCATGTATGACTGCATGTCTCCTATCTTTCAAAAAAGTTTTTTTCTAGTTTTATGAAAGCCTTATAATGTTTTCTAACAACCACATATAAGGCACTCACAGAGCTTGTCCAATTTAACACGACTCCTTACTGTGTACCTCACGAGCCAGTCTCTATTTGAGTTTATTACACTTGGTTCCAAACAACGGTTTATTCCTATGCTTACAAAGCTGCTGCACAGATTGACACATTGTTAGTTTCGTACTAGCTATAGAGATGGCCTTAAGGATTGGTTCAAAGCGAAATTCTTTCCCTGCAATAAATTTATCCAATTTATGCATATAACGCTCATGCTTATGATCACTCCAGAAAAATTTAATGACCGAGTGCAAAGGAATCACTTTTTCAGCGGATCCTAATATGAGCTGAGTGGGAAAGTGAGAAGAATGTGAGCATGAAAGAATGGAGAAACTGTGTACGAAGCTGACCAATCCCTGATCAACTACAACATAATCTAACACACTTTTTCCTTGTACACTAACAGTAGTGTATAGATGCCACCGAAACAAGAAAAAAACCATTAAGGCGATACCTTTATATGTTAGGCTATCCTACATATGTTGTAAATGGAGGGGGGTGGCCAAGGCAAACAAAGGGCGTTGCCATGGGGGAGACTGCCACGTGCTTTGGCCGTTGGAGCATGGATTGGCCGTTGACGCATAAGTTTGGCCGTTATTGGCTGTTGGAGCATGGGTTTGGCCATTGGAGCATGAGTTTGGTCTTTATTGACCGTTGGAGCATAAGTTTGGCCGTTGACGCATAAGCTTGACAGTCGGATCATGGGTTTGGCCGTTATTGGCCGTTGGAGCATGGGTTTGGCCGTTATTGGCCGTTGACGCATAGGCTTGTCCGTTATTGGCCGTTGAGGCATAGGCTTGACCGTTGAAGCATGGGTTTTGCCGTTATTGGCCGCCGGAGGGTAACACCCACCGTTTATTGGATTAAACTATACGATGCCATGCCATACCTCACATATACATGTGTTTATAAATGGCCTGCCTATAAGAGAATTTTTATACATATACATCAAAACAGGTCCTCAAGAACACGAGACAAAAAAAGTGCATCTGCCAAACGATCCAACAAAGCATTGAGTCAGCATCGAAGTGAGAGAAGGGGCTCGAGTGTATCGGTCGTGCAAGGTCAATTTGCCCAGTAGTCATCCACCTTATCAGCGAGCCGTAGAGTTGGTGGATGAGCTAGCCAAGTGTCATCTTCAAGACGTGAAAGTGAGAGTGGTTGATCAAACAGTGAGCCGAAAACTTTTCCATTGAAGTAAGCTGCTAGTAACTCAATGGATTCTTGTAACAACTGTACATTTCCAGTAGACTTATATTTTTCTTGTCAAAATTGTGTACGAGGCAAAGTTTCTCATTTGTCACTAGTGATTTACTCAGTCAACGTTGAAAGTTATTGTTTACTACAGTGTGAGTCTTGTGCAACAGAATATTTATTTGAAGGTAAGCGGATTGAAATATTAATTTTATTTAATAAGTAAACAAATTGAGGGATCGTGGCGAAAAAATCAAAATTATTAGAATAATAAATCCTGTGATTTTTTTATAGCAGATATTTAAGAAAAATGCCGTTCACCGAAAAACCCTTATCCAAAATTTCTCCGCCTAGCAGCCCAGCATTGTCTGAAATTCAAGTGGACAGTATCTCTATCAGCTCTTTCTCTTCATCACTATCGGCACCGCCAGCGACTCCCGAACCATATGTTCCAACTTTTTTTGGTGAATTTTTCATACATAAAAATTAAATGTCTCATGGCTGCTTTGATTGTGATTGTGAAAATAATTTTGAGCGATTTTAACATTTCGCAGATTGCCGAGGGTTCAAATGCATTACAAATCCGAGTTTGAAGCTTGCCGCTAATGTTTTTGGAGTTTCTTGTGAAGAAGGAATTCATTATGACGCAGCATCTCTTCGTCCATATACGATCACATGTGACCAGTTAGATTGCGACCCTTGGGCGGGATACTATATGAGCTAATCAGAGCTCGTGCTCGCAGAATTATTGACGAACAAACGTTTCTGGAACTCTGGGCTGCTAGACATATAACTTACAACTAGTTTCTGCGCCTTTTATAAATTTCATTTGTTTATTGTATGAGTCATAAGCATTCTCATCACCCTATATTTTGCAATCGTCTCAATTGAAATTAGTTGTTTGTAAAAATAAGCGTGTAGTACAGTGAATTAATTTGATATTTTGTGAACCCTAACTGCTTTGAATTTTAATAAATTTTTGATTTATAAAACAATGAGTGTTAAAAAACAATATTTTTATCCCAAATTGTCAGGGTCCTTCTCTGGTGCAGGTAGTTTTTATAGAAATAGAAAACTAAAAGACTTTGAGGCCGTAAAAAGCGAATTAAACAAAGTTAAGGAGTACTATTTGCATAAACCCATCCGAAGAAAGTTTCAAAGAAGAAAAGTTCTGGGTTTTAAATCACAAGAACAAATAGCATTTGATTTGATAGATTTACAGCAATACGCAAAATGGAACAATAATTTCAAACACATACTGATAATCATTGACGTTTTCACGAAAAAAATTTGGACCGCTCCATTTATATCTAAAAGTGCACAAGAATTGACAAATGCATTCACAAAGTTTTTTAAAATGTGGGGTTGGGTGCCAAAATTGGCTCAAAGTGACGATGGAAAGGAGTTTATCAATAGCAAGCTTCAAGACTTTTTTAAATCCAAGGGAGTAAAATGGTTTTCAACGAGAACGACTGTGAAAGCAGTCATAGCGGAAAGAGCCCTAAGAACTATTATGTCTAGATTTGCAAGAATGTTTACACACAATGATAACTATAACTATCTGAAGCATTTAAAAGGTATCACTGACTCGTACAACAGCACATTTCACAGAACTATAGGTATGTCACCAAACGAAGTCACTGAGAAAACGTTGACATAGTCTGGTATTATTCTTATAAGGATTTATTGTCCCGCTCGGCAAAAAAAGCTCTTTATGAAGTGGGCTAGAAAGTACGAATCGATAGACAGAAGGCAATGTTCGAGAAAGGATATAGTTACTCTTGGAATCCAGAAGTGTTTATAGTGGATAAAGTGGTCCTCAGTCGACCAGTTACTTATGAGCTAAAAGACTTGCAAGATCAAAAAATTTTAGGGAAATTCTATTAGCCAGAACTTCAAGCGGTTCACGATGAATAATCAGTTGGATTCAACTTATATAATTTTAACAAGTGATGGATCCTTATCCTATTATCCAGACAACAAACCAAATAGTTTCAGTTCGCTAATGGCCGCACCAATTAAAGTGGAAGGAAATCTCTATGAAATTGGATTAGTAGAAGCATCATTTGCAATAACAAAAAAACTTTTTGGTTATTATTCGGGAGATAATATAATAACTGTTCAAATGACCCATCATCTGACGTGAAAACGGTCGCTGTTGTAGGAAAAATAGAATTAAATGAGCCTGCTAGTGTGAATGCAGCTGGAATAAAAAATTGTCTTAATTTAGCTCTTTATTATAAATTCAATATCTACTTAGCAAAAAATGACAAAAACGACACATATGAGTTAAAAGGCCTAAAAGATTTCAGCATCACCCTGCTATTCGTTTTGCAAAACGTTTTTAGAATGAAAACTGACTTTGAAGTGAATATGCAAATAGCTGGAGGAATGGATTTTTTGTGGCTAGACACGGCAAGTGACAGATTGAGAATTGATTGCAATATAACTGCCCCTGTGTTTGTCGATGATAGAAGCCAAAACTTATTACGCATGATTCAATATGACGGAACGTTGGGAAATAAGTCATTTACGTTTGATCCAGTTTATTATTTGCCTCTTTGCGTCCGGGAAATTCGAGACATACATATAAAAATTATTTCTGAAGACAATCAGCTAGTCCCTCTGGAGAAGTCTTCGCCGACAGTGCTCACTCTACATCTGCGTCCAAAAAGGAAATGAGAAAAGTGGTTTGCACGAAAAAATAGTGTAGAATTAAAAGTATAGGCGAAGGGCCAATTTTGCCCTCTTAAAGGAACTTTTTATTACCTATCAAACAAACGCACAATTTTTTAAACGCAATAAAATCGGAGAAAAGAAACTCTTGCCGTCGAACCATCAGAAATAAATCCCCAAAGAAGACATTCAAGACGTTAACGAAGAAAAAAAGACCAAGAAAAAAAACAAAACAAAAAAAGAACAAAAAAAAGTCCAAGAAAGCAAAACACCAAAAAGAAGCAGAAAAAAGATAAATGGAACTAATCATAACTGGAGTACCATCTTTCCGAAGTCAACTAAATCTTTTCGAGCCCATCCAAAAAGATTTTAGTGTTTTGAGCTCGGAGTTTGTTCCATATTTTCCATCAACGACTTTCAGCGACTCCAATTCTTCTATTGAATTTTTGGTGAATATGTCCAAAAATAAAACTTGAATTTAAAAAACTCAAATCATAAAAATCGATTTTTTTGCAGATAAAACCGACTCAGCTTAGTTATCTTGATCTTAAAAACACATTTCTTTACGTCAGAGCAAAGGTCCTGCTTGAAAATGGAGATAAGTTGCCCGTAGAAGCTAAAAAGACAGTCTCAGTAGCTAATTAATATATCGTTAAATGGGAAAATTGTCTCAACACAGCAATATTATCCTTACATTGCGTTTTTGAAAGCAAGATGGGACAAACCAAAAGTGGTTCTGAAGACTTGACAACCGCTTTGTATTATACTGATACCCGGGTAAAATGGATGCTACGAATCCAGGCTATGAGTATCGTGGAAAATTGATTGCGGAGAGCAAAATTGTTAAAATGTGCGGTTATATTTACGACGATATGTTTGAAATTGATAAATATATATTGCCTGGGATTGAAGTACGTCTAAAGTTTATTAGGAGCGCAAAGGTATTCAATATTTTGAGTACTAATGAAGGCAAAAGCTACAAATCAGTTATTGAGTCGGCCGTCTTTTATTGTCGAAAGCATGTCTTGTCACAAGAAGTAAGAAACATGCATTTATCGTCTTTGCAACATGAAAAAGCAATATATCCGTTTGTACAAAGCACAATTAAAACTTTTCTTATTCTAAAATCCGCACAAAGTTGTGTGTGCGATAGTTTATTTGCTACATCTTTTTTGCCACACAGAATCATTATTGGGCCAGTGAAAACAGCTGCTTTTAATGGACAATACTCATTATCACCATTTAATTTTGAGAATTTTAAGTTGTCTACCCTAAATGTGACTGTTAACAGCGATGCTAGTATGTATAAAAGTCAGAATCTTGAAATTATTAATTCTAATAATTTGTTAGCCTTACAGCTTTTAAAAAAAGGACTAGTTAGTGGCTTTGACTTTGATCGTAGCAATTATGACCAAGGCTGTAACTTTTTCTTTTTCGAATCGGCCGCAAGTCATGCTGTAAGTGAAGGCACTGTGAAAATAGACATGAATTTTCAAACAGCTCTCTCTGATCCTGTCACTGTAGTTATATTTGCACAATTTGATAAACAAATAAGCATCGACCGAGACTATGTAGTTAGCTTGGATTAGTAACTTTTTTCATCTGATATTTGTGTGTCGTATAATGATATGCTGTTAGTAATGCTTTAACTTATCATGCATATTGACTATTGTGCTATCGTTAGTTGCCTATATGATAATTTGAAAAAATGTAATAACCAGCTTCAAAAATTGAATAAATGAATGTTTTTATTTATCTCATTTTACGAGCGTTTCACAAGTTTACTTATTTCATAAGAGACCCAATATTGTTGTAATAAACTTTTTGGCTGGCTTTCATCGGCCATGTCGACCTCATCCCTCTCATGAGAATGGGAAAGGCAAGAATTTGAGGGAACATTCACATCAATCTTCATCTCTTGACTAGGCGCATCCAAATAATTTTTAACAAAGGAGTTTGAAAGTAAATTTTTTGGACAGTTTGCATTCATCAATTGTGAGACCAATTCAAGCAGACCAGGAATAAACAATTTTTCTGCTGACGGATTTTTAGGTCTTGTTGCCAGGCTCAGTAAATCCACAATATTTGAGAATGGACAGCGAGTTTGGTTTGAAACCAGTTCCCCCCAATCATTCCATCTGAGTGTGGTATTTTTTTGCAGGAATTGGAGCAGTCGTTCAGCCTTGGAGCGTTGACATTTATTTAGTGAGTATATTATATCGTCTGTGTTCATTTTTGAAGCAGATTGATTAAAAGAATTGGCTAAATCATCTGCTTTGCTAGCGACATCAACAGTTTCTGAATTTTTGCTATCGCTATCAGTGGGTTTGAGTTGCATCTCTGTTGAAGCAAGATTTAAATTTTTCAATTGTTCGAATGCTTGTTTTGACACTACTTTCAAAATAGTTGCCATATTGTTCACGCTTTAAGGACATTAGATAGCACAGAGATCAGAAGACAGGGAATTACACTGGGATGAGCGATCAAAAACTTCTTGAATTTTTTTAAAGTCCACTTCACTTTCAAAAAAATGTTTAATGCTTGCTTGCACTTTTTTTGTTCACCAATTTTTTAATCTTTGTAAGTTTTAGGAAAAAGGTGACTGTTTTCTAATATTTCAAACAAAACTTTCAGTTCTTCGTCACTTGCTCGTGATAAGAGTTGTTTGCGTGCAGCCAGAGAAGAGGAGTTGAGCTTTAACAAAAACGTGCTGTGGTTTTGGATTCTCTGCATCATTCAGGCACTAAAATAGAGGTATGTTGGTCAAAAAAATGCTGTTTCGAACCCTGTATTTGTCCTTTCGTTTTTGACTCAAATCAATAAAAATGTATGATTGGGGATCTTATGTGCAAATTTTGTAAGCCTCGCTCAAAAATTTTCCAGTGTTGGGAAATATTTGCTTTCCGAGAAAATTAATCGTTTTATTGTCCCTCGGTTGCTTGAAAAAAACAATATATGTAGTATTAAGAGCTAACGTTCGCAATCTAGGTGAAAATGCATTGTGTAGCACGATTATGCAAGAAGATCCAATGTGATGGACTGACTTTGTGACAAAGTTCGTTATGAAAACGTTTTCTCTGCCCACAAATGCCGACATTTTGTCATCAAAACCACTAATGTGAAAAATGCATGGGAGTACTTTTCTTCTTTGGGCTGCTAGGTTGCACTTAGGAAACGCAGCACAAATAAACTTTCCGGCCTCAGTTTTTGTACCTATTGCAGCATGATCATGATGATAAACCTTTTCTAAACACAATTCTTTTGTTTGCTTATTTTGTTTCCATCGAAACGGGGTTTCACAAATACCACAAAACTTACTGTCTTCAAATATCTCAATATCCTTGGGTGTGTAAAATAAGCTGTTTTGAGAGCTATTCATCAATATATTTGTCTGCTTTACTCAGTATATCGGACAAAATTTTATCCCTGAATCTGAATTCCTGTATATATTGTATTCTATTAAACCCAAAGGACCAACTAGGCCCATGCATACGAACAAACTTGATGAATACCTTCCTTTGCTGTGAACGAAGTAATACCATCTATTGCATCTAAGCCCTCATATTTTTGTATCACACATTCAAAATCTGCTACCAAAAAATACATTGAGTCCATGCAATAATTAGCCTTTCTCAAGTTTACCTCATCGGTTTTGGGAAACTTAACAGCTTGCGTGCCTAGCCCACAACAGTCAGCTTGATGCTTATTCCTGTCGTCAAGATTGCGAAATTTTCCCATGCAGTAGTTACACCAATGATAAGACCTGAAATTTTTTTTCCCCATGAATTTTGAGAAATTTTGTATGAGGATGTAATGGTACTGGTGTGCCAAGCACTAATGGCTCGGTGGTTAAGTTCTCAATACTTCTCTGCCTCTGCAGTGCTCTCAGTTCGACTGAGTCTGGCTACATGAAAAAAGTCTGGTACAAACTAGCTAAAAGGTAAATGCTATAT
>Ga0210040_10002297_pt1 | contig 27189 bp, 16 predicted proteins | sample CryGeyCG12114_NA_FD_185462 | JGI IMG/M metagenome (GOLD analysis project Ga0210040, IMG submission 185462) | Groundwater microbial communities from aquifer - Crystal Geyser CG19_WC_8/21/14_NA (SPAdes) (version 2) | ecosystem: Environmental > Aquatic > Deep subsurface > Groundwater | place: USA... | reverse complement strand
CGCCGTCGACGAGCACGCGCACCACCGACGCCCGCAGCCCGAGCTGCGCGCACTGCTGCGCGGCGCGCGCCGCGGTCGCCGCGGAGCCCGCCTGCAGGTCGTGGTCGACGACGACGGCTGCGCTGCCGGGCCGGACGGAGGCGAGCCCGGCGGCCAGCGCCAGGCTGTCGGCGCCGCCGGAGACGCCGGCCAGCACCGGGGCGTCCGCGGGCAGGTCGGCCAGCGCGCGCCGCACGGCGCCGCGCACGGCGGCGGTCGCCGCGGGCGGGCCGGTCACCGGCGCCGGCCTCCGGCGCCGCTCAGGCCCGGCCGTGCAGGCGCCGGACCCACAGCTGCGGCTCGCGGATCTCCTGCCGGGTGGGCAGCGTCTCCGGCGACTCCCACACCCGGTTGAAGCCGTCCATGCCGACGCTGCCGACGCAGGCGGTCACGAACGCCTCGCCCTCGGCGTACTGCAGGGCCTTGAGGTCCAGGCCGAGGACCCGGCGCAGCAGGCGGTCGAGCGGACCGCCGCGCTGGCCGCGGCGCTGCTGGAAGCGCGCGCGGATGTGCCGGACCGAGGGCACGACGCCGGGGCCGACGCCGTCCATGACGTGCTCGGCGTGGCCCTCCAGCAGGGACATGAACGCGGTGACCCGCTCCAGCACCACGCGCTGCGCGGGGGTCTGCAGCAGCTCGACCAGGGGCCGGCGCTCGCCGATCCCCTCGCGCAGGCGGGAGATCAGCAGCCGGGGGTCGTCGAGGTTGCTGGCGCTCAGCAGCGCCTCGACCTCGCCGCGCACGTGCGCGTGCAGCCAGGGCACGGCGGTGAACTGGGTGCGGTGGGTGACCTCGTGCAGGGCCACCCAGAGCCGGAAGTCCGTCGGGTCGACCCCGAGCCGGCGCTCGGTCTCCACGATGTTGGGGGCCACGAGGGTGAGCCGGCCGTTGCCCTGGCCCGGCGGCAGGAAGACCTCGTACTGGCCGAGCACCTTGCTCGACAGGTACGCCAGCATGCCGCCGAGCTGCAGGCCCGCCACCTTCGCGGTGGCCGCGGCGGCGACGCGCGGCGGCGGCCGGCCCTCGAACAGCCGCTCCGACAGCGGCTCCAGCACGACCCGGAAGCCGTCGATGTTGGCGTGCGCCCACCCGCCGCGGTCCACCACCGTGGCGGCCGCGGGCTCCATCGGCGGCACGAGCCCGGTGACGTCGCGCACGTGCCGCTCCGCGGCGACCGCGACCTCGCGCAGCTCGCTCACGACCCCGGCGGCCTGCGCCGGCGACAGGGCGGGACCGGCCGGAGCCAGCCGGCGGGCGGTGCGTACGGCCAGGCCGTAGTCGACGGGTGCGGGTGCCACGCGACGACCGTACGTCCGGCGGCCGGCCCGTCGCTGCCTGCGGCCTCAGCGGCAGCCGCACCGCGCGAGGTCGGCGGCGAGCGCGTCCAGGGCCAGCTCCGCGCCGTACGTGGCCCCCTCGGGCACCGCGTCCGCGGTGAGGTCGAACGCGAGCAGGCGGCCGCTGCGGGTGCGGACCAGCCCGGCGAGGGCGCTGACGCCCGAGAGCGTGCCGGTCTTGGCGCGGACGACGCCCGCGGCCGGCAGTCCGTCCGCGCCCCGGAACCGGTCTTGCAGCGTGCCCCGGAAGCCCGCGACGGGCAGCCCGCTCAGCACCGGCGAGAGCCGCGGGTCCTCGCCGCGGGCGACGAGCGCGAGCAGCCGCACGAGCACGCCCGGACGCACCCGGTCGAGGCGGGACAGGCCGCTGCCGTCCGCCAGCCGGATCCCGTCCGCCGCCTCGGGCAGGACCCTGGCCAGCACCCCGGCGACCGCCTGCGACGCGCCGGCGAAGGTCGCAGGCTCGCCCTCGGCCAGGGCGACCTGGCGAGAGAGCGACTCCGCCAGGTCGTTGTCGCTGAGGTCGAGCATCCGCTCCACGAGCTGCGGGACGGGCGGGCTGACGACGGCGGCCAGCTGCCGGGCGCCCTCCTGGGCGCGGCCGCGGACCACCGGCGCCGTGGGGGCGCCGAGCGCCCGGGCGAGCGCGGCGCCGGCCGCGAGTCCGGGGTCGGCGACGCGGGGGCCGCCCACCCCGGTCCGGCCGGCGTCGACGGACAGCGCGTCGACCGGCATCACGTCGCCCGACGCGACGTACCCCGGCTTCCAGCCCGGCCCCAGCCGGGCGCCCGGGTAGGCGGTGTCGTCCACCAGCACCCGGGTGACCCGGGCCCCGCCCAGCGCCCCGTGCGCCTGCCGGGCGAGGTCGGCGAGCCGGGCCGGACGCGGGTACCCGCCCTGGGTCACCGGTCCCGCGAGCGTGACGTCGCCGGAGCCGACGACCACCATCTCGCCCGCGGTGCGGCCGGCGAGCACCCGGGTGGTCAGCCGCGCGTCCGGTCCGAGGGCGGTGAGCGCGGCCACCGCGGTCGCGATCTTCGCGGTGGACGCCGGCAGGACGTCGACCTGGCTGCGCCGCTCCAGCAGCGCCGTCCCGCTCTCCACGTCGAGGACGGACGCCGCGACGCGCCCGCCGAGCCCCTGCGCCGTGAGCGCCTGGTCCAGCGCGGCCGCCAGGCCGCGGGCGGACGGCTGCGCGGCCTCCCCCTGCGCGGGGAGCAGGGGTGCGCGGGACGGCGCGGGGGCGGCCGGCGACGCGGTCGCCGCGGGTCGCAGCGTCTCGCCGCGCACCGCCACGGCGCCCCCGGCGAGGCTCGTGAGCGCGGCGGCCAGGGCGATGACCGCAGGCGGAGCGAGTCCCCTCACCGCTGCCGTACCCCGCTCACTCGTGCCCCCTGGCGACCCCCGGCAGCCCGTACGGGACACTAGGCGCCAGCGGCAGCCGCCGCGGCACCCGTCCGAGGAGAGACCTGCGCGTGGAGTTCGACGTCACCATCGAGATCCCCAAGGGGCAGCGCAACAAGTACGAGATGGACCACCACACCGGTCGCATCCGGCTGGACCGGCGGCTGTTCACCTCGACGAGCTACCCGGCCGACTACGGCTTCGTCGAGGACACCCTCGGCGGCGACGGGGACCCGCTCGACGCGCTGGTCCTGCTGGAGGAGCCCACCTTCCCGGGCTGCCTGATCCGCTGCCGCGCGATCGGGATGTTCCGGATGACCGACGAGGCCGGTCCCGACGAGAAGCTGCTGTGCGTCGTCGCCAACGACCCGCGCCAGGAGCACCTGCGCGACATCGGCGACGTCATCGAGTTCGACCGGCTCGAGATCCAGCACTTCTTCGAGGTCTACAAGGACCTCGAGCCCGGCAAGAGCGTCGAGGGCGCGGAGTGGGTCGGGCGCGAGGAGGCCGAGGCCGAGGTCGTCGCCTCCCGCGAGCGGCTGGCCTCCGACCCGCACGCCACCGACCACTCGGGCGACCCGCGCCGGCGCTCCACCGACCAGGACGTGGAAGACATCGCCCCGGTCGACTAGCGGGTCCGCTGCCGTGCCCGGCCGCCCGTCCGGAGCCGGCCGGTGACGCTGTCGGACGTGCTGCTGTCGGACGTGCTGCTGTCGGACGTGCTGCTGCTGTGCCTCGCGGCGCTGCTGGCCGGCACGCTCGACGCGGTCGTGGGAGGCGGGGGGCTGGTGCAGCTCCCCGCGCTGCTGCTCGTGCTGCCGCACTCCCCGGTCGTGGCCCTGCTCGGGACCAACAAGCTGGCCTCGGTCGTCGGCACCGGCTCGGCCGCGGTCACGTACGCCCGGCGGGTGCCCGTGGACGCGGGGACGGCCGTGCCCATGGCCGCGGCCGCCTTCGCGGGCGCCGGCCTGGGTGCGGCGCTGGCGACCAGCGTCCCCGGGTCCGCGCTCAAGCCCGTCGTGCTGGTCGCCCTGATCGGCGTGCTGGCCTTCACCGCGCGGCGCCCCGCCCTCGGCGAGGTGGAGGCGCTGCGCCTGCAGCCCGCCGCCCAGCGCACGGTCGCCCTGCTGGGCGGGGCCGGGATCGGCTTCTACGACGGCCTCATCGGCCCGGGCACCGGCAGCTTCCTGGTGTTCCTGCTGGTCGGGCTGGTGGGGCTGTCGTTCCTGCACGCCAGCGCCACCGCGAAGGCGGTCAACACGGCGACCAACCTGGCGGCGCTGCTGCTGTTCGCGTGGGCCGGGCACGTCCTGTGGGGGCTCGGGCTGGCGATGGCGGCGTGCAACGTCGTGGGCAGCCAGCTCGGCGCGCGCCTCGCGATCCGGCGGGGCAGCGTCTGGGTGCGCCGGGTGTTCCTGGTCGTGGTGGGCGCCCTGGTGCTCCGCCTGGCGTACGACGTGCTGCTGTAGGGCACCGTGGGCCTCAGAGCGGGCGGGCGGTCACCACGATGTTGTCCTCGAAGCTGTGCGTCGCCTCGTCGTACGCCCCTCCGCAGGTGACCAGCACCAGCGCGGCCGGCCCCTGGTCGCCGAACAGCGCCTCGCGGTCCAGCGCCGTCTTCGGCGCCGAACGGGTGCTCACCACGGCGTAGCGGTGCACCACCCCGTCCGCGCTGCGGACGACCACGCGGGCACCCCGGTCCACGTGGGACAGGCCCGTGAAGGGGCCGGTCTGCCCGTTGTAGGAGACGTGCGCGGCGAGCACCACCGTCCCGCGGTCCTCCCCGGGCGCGGTGCCGCTGCCCCACCACGCGACGGTCGTCGCGTCGTCGGGCAGGTCGAGCCCGCCGGTGACCGGGTCGGTCGTGTGCGCCTCCACCGGGGCGGCGGCGTCCTGACCGGGTAGCAGCACCGAGACGGGCCGCCGGTCCTGCTCGGCGCGCAGGTCGTCCAGCGTCGCCGAGCTCGAGTCGAGCAGGCTCGGGGAGGGCGTCGGCGAGGCGGTGCGCGCCGGGGCAGCGGGCCGGGACGAGGCAGCGGCGGTGGGGGGCGCAGCGGTGGTGGTGGCGGGCGCGGCGGGGGTCACCACGGGAGCGCCGCCGCAGGCCGCGCAGGTGATGAGCAGGAACAGCCCCGCCAGCGTGCGGCGGGGAGCGGTCACGCCCGGGAGGGCCGGCGCCGCGCTCGTACGCCGGCCGCCACGGCCAGACCGGCCGGGACGAGCAGCAGGAGCGCGGGCGAGGGGCCCTGCTCCGGGAGCGGCCCGACACCGGTGTCGACCCGCAGCGGCGAGCCCTTCACCGACGGGCGGACGGTCTGCGCGACCCAGCCCAGCGTGCTGTCCTTCTTCGACCCGATCAGGTACAGCACCACCGCGCGGCCTGCGGCGACCGGGACCTCCTGCGCGGGCACCAGGTTGCGGCCGCCCGAGGCGTCCTTCGCCGAGACCTTGTACGTGCCCGGCTCGACCGCCTTCGCCTCCTCGTGGCTCGCGGTCAGCGAGCTGGCGATGGTGTCGGCGTCCGCGTCCACGCGCACGGCGCCGGTCGCGGCCAGGGCACGCACGACGAGCGCCGTGCTGCCGCGCTTGCTGAGCAGCGCGGCGTCGTCGTACACGGTCAGCGCGGGCTTGCCCTTGGCGTCCAGGCCGACGGCCGCGGTGGCCTGCTGGCCGGACGTCGTGGTGATGACCTCGTCGAGCAGCGGCTTGGAGTCCTTGTCCGCGCCGGTCGGCCAGATCTGCACGCGGTGCCGGCCGGGGGTGAGCTGCATGGGGTCGGTGACCCGCTCCGGGGCGAAGCCGCTCAGCACCAGGTCGCCGTCCAGGCGGACGTCCGCGACCAGGCCGCGCACGCCGTGCACGATGGTGACGACGGCCGGCTTCGCCGCAGCGGCGGCCCGGGTGGCGGGAGCGGGAGCGGCGGAAGCCGGGGTCGCCACACCCGCCGTCGCGGTCGCGAGGCCGGCAGCCAGGACGACCACGCCGACCCGCGCCCCCTGAGCTCGTACACCTTGGGAACGCAGCACGGGGACCTCCGGAGACGGGTAGTGGTCGAGGAGCGTAGTCGTCTTCGTCGCACTACGACCAGATATGGCCGTGGGTGACTGAGTGCGCACGGTGCGGGGTCGACGCGGCCCGCCGGCACCGTCACCTGTGCGGGCAGCGGGCGGTCCCCCCCCGACTGAGCGGCGGCCCAGCGGGAAGGTGCGCCGGGTGGCTCTCCCGGACCCGGACGGCGCGGACGAGGCCGCCGCGCAGGCGCCGGCGGCTCCCGAGCCCGAGCTCGCGCAGGCCTTCGACCGGCTGGTCGACGAGGGCGAGGCCCGGCTGGCCCGCCCCTGGGCGACGCTGCTGGTCACCGGCCTGCTCGGCGGCATCGACATCGGCACCGGGGTGCTGGCCTTCCTGCTCGTCAAGCACGAGACGGGCTCGCAGACGCTGGCGGGGATGGCGTTCAGCATCGGCTTCGTCGCCCTGCTGCTGGCCCGCAGCGAGCTGTTCACGGAGAACTTCCTCGTGCCCGTCGCCGCCGTCGCGGCGCGGCGCGACTCGCTCCGGGCGCTGGGCCGGCTGTGGAGCGTCACGCTGCTCATGAACCTGGTGGGCGGCTGGCTGGTCGCGTGGCTGATCGTGCAGGCGTTCCCCGAGCTGCACGACACCGCGCGCACCGCCGGCACCTACTACGCCGAGCTCGGCGTCAGCGTGCGCTCCTTCGCCCTGGCCGTGCTCGCCGGCGTGGTCATCACGCTCATGACCCGGATGCAGCACGCCACCGAGGACCTCGTCGTGCAGATCGTGCCCGCGCTGCTGTTCGGCGCCCTGCTCGCCGGCGGCCAGCTGTTCCACTGCGTCCTGGACTCGCTGCTCATGTTCTCCGCGCTCATCGCCGGGGCGCCCTTCGGCTACCTCGACTGGCTCGGCGCGCTGGCCTGGTCCGCGCTCGGCAACCTCGTCGGCGGGGTCGGCCTGGTGGCCTCCCTGCGCCTGGTGCGCGTCCCGGGCCGCCTGCTCGAGGAGCGCGCCCGCAACAGCTGAGCGGGTGCCGGCGCCGCTCCCCGGTCCAGCCCCTGCAGGGGAGCGGTCGACCGCGCCAGCGATACTTCCCGACCGCGGGGACCGCCCCGCCGCCCCGCGGAGCGGGGCGCACGTCGGCACAGGGAGGAACGGCCATGACCGCTGCACCGCCGGCCGGCCCCGGCGCGCGCCGCGTCCGCTCCGTCTGCCTCTACACGCCCTCGGCGGACCCGTCCGGCATGGGCGCACACATGCTCGACCTCGCGGCGGAGTACGTCCGGGGGCTCGAGGTGTCCGTGCTGGCCTGGCCCACCGAGCCCGGCACCCGGCTGCTGGGCCGGGCCGAGGCCCTGGGCGCCCGCCCGGTGCCGCTGCCCCACCCCCGCGACCCCGACTTCGCCGCCGCGATCGCCCGGCACCTGCAGGCGCACCCGGCGGACGTCTTCCACGTCCACGTCGGCACCGGGCGGGAGAACTTCGACGGAGCCCGGGCGGCACGCGGCGCCGGGGTGCCGGCGGTGGTGCAGACGCAGCACTACCCGTGGCTGATGGGCAGCCCGAAGCACCTCGTGCCGTTCTTCGCGGGCATCGAGCCGGTGGACCGCCTCATCACGGTCTCCCACGCGCAGCGGCGCACGTACGAGCGGGTGGGCGTGCCCGGCGGGCGCATGACGACCGTGCCGAACGGCATCGTCGCCCGCGGTCCCGGGCCCGGCCGTGCCGCCGCCCGCGAGGCGCTCGGCCTGGACCACGACCAGCCGGTCGTGCTGACCATCGGCCGGCTCAACGTCATGAAGGGCCAGCGCTACCTGCTGGACGCCGTCCCGGCGCTCGCCGAGCGCTTCCCGGACCTGGCCGTGGTCGTGCTGGGCAGCGGCCACCTGCACGAGCAGCTCACCGCGCAGGCCGCCGCGCTGGGCGTCAGCGACCGGGTGCACCTGCCGGGGCACCGCGGCGACGCCCGGATGCTGCTCGACGCGGCGGACGTGTTCGTGCTGCCGTCCAAGCACGAGGGCATGCCGCTGGTGCTGCTGGAGGCGATGGACGCGGGACTCCCGGTCGTCGCCACCCGGGTCATCGGCAGCGAGGAGGTCGTCGCGGACGGCGAGACCGGCCTGCTGGTGCGGCCGCGGGACGCGGCGGCGCTGGGCACCGCCCTCGCGACGCTGCTCGCCGCCCCGGACCTGCGCGCCCAGTACGGTCGGGAGGGGCGGCGCCGTTTCGCGCGCCACTTCACCAGCGCACGCATGGCCGACGAGACGATCGAGGTGTACGAGAAGGTGCTGCAGTCCGCCGACACGACGCAGGCGCGCGCATGACCCGGCTGCGGGTGGGCTGCGTCGGCACCGGTTTCATCGCCGGCCGGCACCTCAAGGCCATGGCGGAGTTCCCGGACGTGGAGATCGTCGCGGTCGCCGACCAGGCGCGCGAGCGCGTCGAGGACGTCGCGGCGCGCTACGGCGCCAAGGCGTACGACGACGGGCTGGCGCTGCTGGAGACCGAGCAGCTGGACGCGGTGTGGCTGTGCACCCCGCCGTTCGCGCACGGCCCCCTCGAGGACGCCGCCGTCGCGCGCGGGCTGCCGTTCTTCGTCGAGAAGCCCCTGACGGTCGACCTGGACCGGGCGGCCGGTATCGCGGACGCGGTGCGCGAGAAGGGCCTCGTGACCTGCGTCGGCTACCACTGGCGCTCGCTCAGCGTCGTCGAGCAGGCGCTGGGCCTGCTCGAGGGCCGGGCGGTGCAGCTCCTCACCGGCTCCTGGCTCGACAGCACGCCGAAGGCGCCCTGGTGGTCGCAGCGCAGCGGCTCCGGCGGGCAGCTCGTCGAGCAGACCACGCACCTGTTCGACCTGGCCCGGCTGCTCGCCGGCGAGGTCGACACCGTGCAGGCGCTGGAGCAGAGCAGCCCGCGGGCGGACTGGCCGGACGTCGACGTGCCGAACGCCTCCGCCGTGCTGCTGCGGTTCCGCTCGGGCGCCGTCGGCACCATCTCCTCCAGCTGTGTGCTCGACCGCCGCCACCAGGTGGCGCTGCAGCTCGTCGCCGAGGGGCAGCTGCTCGACCTGCGCGAGCGCGCCCTGTCCGACCACGAGCTGCGGGTCGCGGGCGCGGACGGCGAGCAGGTCGTCCAGACCGACGAGGACCCGATCGCCCGCGAGGACCGTGCCTTCGTGGACGCGCTGGCCTCCGGCTCCGGGGACGTGCCCGTGTCGTACGCCGAGGCGCTGCGCACCCACGCGCTCGTGCTCGCCGCCGACCGCTCCGCCCGCGAGGGCGGCACGGTCGTCACGCTCGACGCCTGAGCGGACCGGCGGCTCAGCCGCCCTTGCGGCGCGCGAAGACCAGCCCGGCGACCTCCGCGGCGCCGGCCTGGCGCAGCGCGAGGGCCATCTCGCGCATGGAGAAGCCCTCGGAGTAGACGTCGTCCAGGACGAGGACGCGCTTGCCGGCGACCCGCGCGGGCTCCGGGACCGCCAGCGCCTCGCGCAGCTCGCCCTCGGCGATCGCCTTGCGCTCCTCGACGCCGATCCCGAGGAACCGGCCGGTGGGTCGACCCTTGGTGATCAGGTCGGGGGCGAACGGCCAGCTCGGCCCGTCCCGGTGCGCCACGTCGAGGATGAGCCGCAGGTGGTCCCACAGCCGGTTGGCCTCCGGCCCGACGTACAGGGCGCAGGTGGTGATGAGGTCGTAGCCCTCGAGCTCCTCGCGGCGCTCCTCGAGGTAGCCGACGAGGATGCGCCCCAGCAGCTCGGCCCAGCTCTTGTCCTCGTCGTACTTGAAGCGGCAGATCGCCGCCCACATCTGCTCGGGGTTCTCGCAGACCGTGTAGATGCGCGAGAACCAGCGGTCCTCGAAGTGGCAGACGGTGTTGGGGCAGGGCTCGGCGCCCGCCAGCTCCTGGCCGCAGACCTGGCACGTGCGCACGACCGGGGCGGCGGGTCGGGCGTTCGCACAGGTGAAGCAGATCGCGGGGGTGCCGGTCGCCCAGTAGGGGCAGGCGGTGCAGTCCGGGAAGCCGGCGGGCGGCGGGTCGAGAGCGGAGAGGTCGATCACGCCGGCCGACACGACCGGGCGGGGCGGAGCGGTGAGCAGCGCGCACCGGCGCGCACGTACGGGGTCCTCGACACCGGCGCCAAGGTACCTGCCCGCCCGCGACCCGGGGTCAGGCGCCGGGCGCGGGCTCGTCGTCCAGGACCGTGTGCCCGGCGGCGCGCAGGGCGGCGAGCGCCGGGGTCAGGGTGCCCTCCTGCACGAGCAGGAGGTCCGTGTCGTACGTGGAGACGGCGAAGACCGGGATGCCGCGCTCGGCGAGCGGAGCGGTGATGCCCGCGAGCACGCCGGTGAGCGTGAACGCCAGCGGTCCCGCGACCTCGAGGGTCCGCCAGCCGCGCTCGACCTCGCTCGCCGCCCCCGGCGCCTGCTCCACCGGGCACACCACGCTCGTCTCGTGCCGCGTGAGGGTCACGCTGTAGACGGCGGGAGCGTCCCCGACCACGGGCAGCGGGCCGGGGTCGGCGCCGGGGGGGAGGCGGCACACGGCGTACTCGCCGGGGAGCAGCGCGAGCCGGACCTGCACGGCGGGCCGGCTCACCGGCGGGGGAACAGCCGGGCGGGGTGCCCCTCGTCCTCGAGCACGCTCGACCCGGCGCCCACCAGGAGCGGGTCCGGGACGCCGATCACCTCGGTGTCCTTGCCGTCGTAGTCGAAGCGGTGCAGCACGTGCCGCATGGCCTCCAGGCGGGCGCGCTTCTTGTCGTTGCTCTTCACGACCGTCCAGGGGGCGTCGGCGGTGTCCGTGTAGAAGAACATCGCCTCCTTGGCCTCGGTGTAGTCCTCCCACCGGTCCAGCGAGGCGAGGTCCATCGGCGAGAGCTTCCACTGCCGCACAGGGTCGATCTGGCGGATGAGGAAGCGGGTGCGCTGCTCCCCGCGGGAGACCGAGAACCAGAGCTTGACGAGGTGGATGTCGGCCCGCACGAGCATCCGCTCCAGCTCCGGGGCCTGCCGCATGAACTCGAGGTACTCCGTCGGCGAGGTGAAGCCCATGACGCGCTCCACGCCGGCGCGGTTGTACCAGGACCGGTCGAACAGCACCATCTCCCCGGCCGCCGGCAGGTGGGCGATGTAGCGCTGGAAGTACCACTGGGTGGCCTCGCGCTCGCTCGGCCGCTCCAGCGCCACCACGCGCGCGCCCCGCGGGTTGAGGTGCTCCATGAACCGCTTGATCGTGCCGCCCTTGCCCGCGGCGTCCCGGCCCTCGAAGACGATGACGAGCTTCTCGCCCGACTCCTTGATCCAGTTCTGGAGCTTGAGCAGCTCGATCTGGAGCAGGCGCTTGGTGCGGTCGTACTCGTGCCGGGTCATGCGCTCCTCGTACGGGTAGCCCTCGCGCCAGGTGTCGATGACGCTGCCGTCCGCGCGCAGCAGGACCGGCTCGCCCTCCTCGTCCATGTCGACGCGCAGCCGGGCCAGCTCCCCCTGCAGCGCGCCGACCGGGGCCGCGGGCCGGTCCGCAGCAGGGCCGCTCCCGACCGCCGCCGGGGCGGCGCCGTCGTCCGTGCGTGGCTGGTCCATGTGGCGCTCCTCCGGGAGGCAGGCCGGCGCCTGCTCGTCGCGTGCTCCCTACCCGGGTCCGGCCGCCCGCCCGCGGCGCGCGGCCACCGGTTCCGGCGCCGCGGTCACGAGGACGACCTCCAGCCGCCGGGGCCCGTGCACGCCCTCGACGCGCTGCAGCTCGATGTCGCTGGTGGCGCTCGGGCCGCTGATCCAGGTCTGCGGCCGGACGGGGTCCAGCCGGGCCAGCGCCTGCGGGACGTCCTCCACCACCTGCTCCGCGCGTACGACGAGGACGTGGTGGTCCGGGACCAGGGTGACGACGCGGCGCCCCTGCCCGGCCTGCCCGTCCAGCACGACGGTCCCGGTCTCCGCGATGGCCACCTGGCAGGTCGACACCACGCTGTCGAGGCCGTCGAGCAGCTCGGCCGTCACGTCGGCCCCGTCCGGCACGAGCTCGCCCTCGACCTCGGCGAGCCAGGCGGCGGGGAAGCCGGTCGGGACCACGGTGCGCCGCCCGCGCAGGGCTCTGGCCAGCGCGGCGGGCAGGTCCGCCTCGGCGACCACGTGCACCCTCGCGCGGTAGTCCTCGATGCGCTCCGCCAGCAGCGCGAGCGAGCCGGCCCGGCCGCTCCCCCTGTCGTAGCTGCGGACGACCGGCTCGGGCGCGGGGCGGTCGCCCAGGGCGGCGCGCACCCGGGCCAGCACCTCGTCGCGGGCGCTGGTCACCGCTCGGCCCACCAGTCGCGGAAGCTCTGCTCCGGAGGTGCGGGCAGGTCGCGGGTGGCCGTCCACCGCGACAGCGGGAACGGCAGGGCGCGGATGCGGCCCCGCCGGGCGAGCAGCCGCCCCGCCCGCACGCCCCGCAGCGCGCGGGTCCACCTCCACGGGGAGCGCATCGTCCAGGCCACCGCGCGCAGGGCCAGCCGCTCGGCGGCGTGCCCCGCCGGGTCCGCGTCGACGGCCTTCTCGCGCAGGTGCACCAGCATCGACGGGAGATCGATCGCCACCGGGCAGACGTCGTAGCAGGCGCCGCACAGCGTCGAGGCGAACGGCAGCGTGCTGTTGAAGCCCGGCCCCGTGAGCTGCGGGGACAGCACCGCCCCGATCGGACCCGGGTAGACCGAGCCGTACGCGTGACCCCCGGCGCGCTCGTACACCGGGCAGACGTTCAGGCAGGCGGAGCACCGGATGCAGCGCAGCGCGGAGCGGCCCAGCGGGTCGGCCAGGGTCGCGGTCCGGCCGTTGTCGAGCAGGACGACGTGGACCTCCTGCGGGCCGTCGCCGGGTGTCACCCCGGTCCACGTCGAGGTGTAGGGGTTCATCCGCTCACCGGTGCTCGAGCGGGGCAGCAGCTGCAGGAACACCTCCAGGTCCTGCCACGTCGGGACCAGCTTCTCGATGCCCATCACCGTGATGAGCACCCGCGGCAGGGTCAGGCACATGCGGCCGTTGCCCTCGGACTCCACGACCGCCAGCGTGCCGGTCTCGGCCACGCCGAAGTTGGCGCCCGAGACGGCCACCTGCGCCGCCAGGAACGTGCGCCGCAGGTGCGTGCGGGCCGCCTCGGCCAGGGCGCGCGGGTCGTCGGACAGCGCGGGGTCCGCCCCGGGCATCGCGCGCAGGAAGATCTCGCGCACCTCGGAGCGGTTGCGGTGGATGGCGGGCACCAGGATGTGGCTGGGCAGGTCGTCGCCGAGCTGCACGATGAGCTCGGCGAGGTCGGTCTCGAACGCACTGATCCCGGCCGCGGCCAGCGCCTCGTTCAGGCCGATCTCCTGCGTGGCCATCGACTTCACCTTGACGACCTCGCGGGCACCGGTCGCCTGCACCAGCGCGGTGACGACGGCGTTCGCCTCGTCGGCGTCGCGGGCCCAGTGCACCGTGCCGCCCCGCGCGGTGAACTGCTCCTCGAACTGCACGAGGTAGCGCTCGAGGTCCGCCAGCACGTCGTCCTTGAGCGCCGCCCCGGCCACGCGCAGCTCGTCCCAGTCCGGCACCTCCGCCACCACGCCGGCCCGCTTGGCGCGGATCGTCGCGGTGGCCGCGCCCAGGTTGCGCCGCAGCTGGGCGTCGCCGACGCCGTCCCGGGCGGCGTCCGGGAAGCTCCGCTCGCCGTGCAGGCGGCCGGTGTGCGGGCTGGCCGTGGGGATGCCGAGGAAGACCGAGGTCATCTCGAGGCCAGGATCTCGGCCAGGTGCACCGTTCGCACGCCGGCCCGGATCCGGGACAGCCCGCCGCCGAGGTGCATGAGGCAGGAGCTGTCGCCGGCCGCGCAGACCTCCGCGCCGGTCGCGAGGACGTTGCCCATCGTGTCGGCGAGCATCGCGGCGCAGACGTCCGGGTTCTTCAGGGCGAACGTGCCGCCGAACCCGCAGCAGGCCTCCGCCTCGGGCAGCTCGACGAGGTCCAGCCCGCGCACGTGGCGCAGCAGCCGCAGCGGGCGGTCGCCGACGCGCAGCACCCGCAGCGAGTGGCAGGTCGGGTGGTAGGTGACCCGGTGCGGGTAGTGCGCGCCGACGTCCTCGACGCCGAGGACGTCGAGCAGGAACTCCGACAGCTCGTACGTCCGCGCCGCCGTCTGTCCCGCGGCCCTGGCGAGCCGGTCGTCCCCGGCCTTGCGCGCCAGGGCCTCGTGCTGGTGCCGCACCGCGCCGGCGCAGGAGCCGGACGGCACCACGACGTGGTCGTACCCGGCGAACGCGTCCACGTGTCCCCGGACGAGCGGCAGGGCCATCCGGCCGTAGCCGGTGTTGACGTGCATCTGCCCGCAGCAGGACTGCGTGGCCGGGACGTCGACCTGCACGCCGAGGCGCTCCAGCAGCGTGACGGTCGCCTTGCCGACCTCGGGGTGCATCCCGTCGACCAGGCAGGTGACGAACAGCGCGACGCGCATGCTCACCCTCCCCCGGCGACGTCCGGCGCGCGGGCCTCCACCACGCGCACCACCTCGCTCGTGCGGCCGGCCACCCGCTCAGCGGGCCCGGCGGCTGCCCTCGGACGGGATGAGGACCCAGAGCACCAGGTAGGCCACCACCTGGGGTCCGGGCAGCAGGCAGGACAGCAGGAACAGCAGCCGCACGGAGGTCGGCGTCATGCCGAAGCGCGGCGCCAGCGCGGCGCAGACCCCGGCGAGCCGACGGCCGGAACGAGGACGAGCGAGACCGGTCACGAGACCTCCTGCCGGGATGCGGACGGTGATCTGACCACACCGGCCCCGGGCAGACCCTGTTCTGGGCGGGGTGCGTGGAGCCGCCTCGGAGAATCGAACTCCGGACAACCTCATTACGAGTGAGGTGCTCTACCGACTGAGCTAAGGCGGCGTGGTGCCGGGACGAGTGTAGGGCGCCCGCGGACCTGCCGGGCCCCGGGTACGCCGCGGGCCCCCGCCACAGCTGTGACGGGGGCCCGGGCGTGCTGCCGGCTAGGCGCCGGGCAGGATCTCGATCGCCGAGATCTTCGCGTTCTGGACCCGCCGGATGAAGTCCAGGTTGACGTGGCCATCGGTGATCGTGACCGGGAACTCCCTGGTCACGACCCGGTCGATGCCCCCGGCCGCCGCGAAGATGTCGAACGAGGTCAGCACCTGGGTGCCCTCGAGCTTCACGTCGAACGTGCGCTGTCCGGCCGCGGTCTTGTTGAGCTCCGCGAAGTGCAGCCGCACCCGGTACGAGCCGTTGGTGACCGGGACGTCGAACCCGAAGGCCCGCGCGCCCACGGCGACCGGGCCGGTCCCGGTGGCGCCGCCGTTCCACTCGGACTGGAAGATCGACTGCGTCATCCCGGTCGGCACCCCGGTGATGGTGTCGGCCTCCGAGTAGGCGAACCCGCCGGTGACCCGGCCCGAGCAGCTCGTCGTGGAGGAGCACGCCGCCCAGGTGGTCGTGCCGACGGTCATCCCGGCGCCACCGGCGTTGATGCGGACCGGGGCCTGCGCTGCGGCGGTGCGCGTCGCGCTCACCACGGCGGAGGCGGGCGACTGGTTGCCGGACCTGTCGACCGCGGTGACCCGGTAGTACGAGGCCACCCCCGCCGGCGCGCCGGTGTCGGTGTAGGAGGCGCCCGTGAGCACCGCCGAAGTGATCTTGTTGAAGGTGCCGGTCGCGCTGGTCGAGCGGTAGACGTGGTAGCCGGCGAGGTCGGCCTCGGTCCCGGCCGTCCACCTCAGCGCCACCCCGGTGGTCGAGCCCGTCGCGGACACGCCGCCCACGGGAGCCGGGGCGATCGCGTCCACCGGCAGGATCTCGAACGCCGAGACCTTCGCCTGGTTGACCGAGGACGTGAACATCATGTCCATCTTCCCGTCGGTGACGGTCATCCGGTAGGTGCGCACCACCGCGGTCATGGGAGCGGCGACCGCGTTGAGGTCGAGGTTGGCCAGCTCGACCGTCCCGCCCTCCAGGTTGGCGCTGAAGACCCGCTTGCCCGTGCCGCCGGCGCCGCCCCCGGTGGCTCCGAAGTAGATCTCGGCGAGGTGAAGGCGGACGTCGTACGTGCCGTTGGCCACCGGCACCGCGTAGCTGAAGGAGCCGCCGTTGGTGCTGGCGCTGCGCTCGGTGCGGTAGAGCACGTCGTCGGTCGTGCCGGCGATCGCCGTGACGTTCGGGTTGGTGTACGTCTTGCCGCCGGTGAAGAACTGGTCGGCGGCGTACGTCACCCCACCGGTGGTGGTGGCCGGCCCGCCGGCGTTGACCCGGACGGGGCCCTGGGCCGCGGCCGGGGGCCGGGTCGCGCTGGTGGCCGTGGACCGCGCCGACTCGTTGCCGGACCTGTCGACCGCCGTCACCTCGTAGCTCGAGGTGCCGACCGGGGCCGCCGTGTCGCTGTAGGCGGCGCTGGAGACCAGGGCCGCGTTCAGCTTGGCCCCGGAGCGGTAGACGTTGTAGCCGGCCAGGTCGGACGCGGTGCTGGCCGTCCAGGCGAGGCTGACCCCGGTCGAGGAGCCGGTGGCCGTCAGGCCGGTCACCGCGGGCGGGGCCGTGGTGTCCGCGACGGGCGTGCGCGTCGCGGTGACCGTGGCGGACCGGGCGGAGGTGTTGCCGGTCGTGTCGACCGCCGTCACCTGGTAGTAGGAGGCGCCCGCAGGAGCCGCCGTGTCGCTGTAGCCGGTCGAGGTCACCCGGGCCGTGTTCACCTTCGTGAACGTCCCGGTGGCGCTGGCCGAGCGGTAGACGTCGTAGCCGGCCAGGTCGGTCGCCGTGCTCGCCGTCCAGGCCAGGTCGATGCCCGCCGTGGAGCCGGTGGCCGTGACCCCGGTGACCGCGGCCGGGGCCGTGGTGTCGGGGCGGGTGGCCGTCACGGTCGCGGACCGGACCGACTCGTTGCCGGTCTTGTCCACCGCCGTGAGCTGGTAGGACGACGCGCCCTCCGGCGCCGTGGCGTCGGTGTAGGAGGTGCCGGTGAGCACCGCCGTGCCGACCCTGGTGAACGTGCCGGTCGGCGTGGCCGAGCGGTAGAGGTTGTAGCCGGCCAGGTCGGACGCCGTGCTCGCGGTCCAGCCGAGCGCGATGCCTGTCGCCGAGCCGGTGCCGGTGAGCCCGGTCACCGCCGCCGGAGCGGTGGTGTCGGCGAGCCGGGTGGCGCCGGCCGTGGCCGAGCGGACCGACTCGTTGGCCGAGGTGTCGACCGCGGTGACCTGGTAGTAGCTGGCCACGCCGGCCGGAGCCGTCGCATCGGCGTACGAGGTGCCCGTCAGCAGCGTCGCGTTGACCTTGGTGAAGGTCCCCGTGGCGCTGGTCGAGCGGTACACGTTGTAGCCGGCCAGGTCGGCCGCCGTGCTGGCCGCCCAGGTGAGCGTGGCGGCCGCCTCGGTGCCGCCGCCCGTGACGCCGGTGACGGCGGCGGGAGCGGTGGAGTCCAGCGGCAGGATCTCGATCGCCGAGACCTTGGCGTTCTGGATGTTGGCCAGGAAGTCGATGGTGACCTTCCCGTCCGCGACCGTCGTGGTGAACGTCCGCGTGATCGCCTTGTCGATGCCGCCCGCCGCCGCGAAGACGTCCAGGTCGGTGAGCACCCGTGCGCCCTCGAGGTCCACGCTGAACACGCGCGTCCCCGCCGCGGTCTTGTTGAGCTCGGCGAAGTGCAGCTTCACCGAGTAGCGGCCGTTCTGGACGGGGACGTCGAACCCGAAGGCGCGGGCGCCCTTCGTCGCCCCACCGGTCCACTCCGACTGGAAGATCGCGTTGTTCATCCCGGCCGGGATGCCCGTGATCGTGTCGGCCTCGGAGTAGGCGGTGCCGCCGGTGACCCAGCCGGAGCAGGCGGTGGCCGAGGAGCAGGCGGACCAGGTCGTGCTGCCGACCGTCTGCGCGGCGCCACCGGCGTTGAACCGGACGGGCTGCTGGACGACCGGGGCCGGCGTGGTGACGGGGACGGTGCCCGACGGCGCCGAGACGTTCTCGGAGCTGTCGACCGCGACGACCCGGTAGGTGTAGGTCGACGAGGCGGCGGCCGTCGTGTCGGTGTAGGCCGAGGCGGAGAGCACCGCGGCGTTGACCTTGACGAAGACGCCGTCAGCACCGGCGCGGTAGACGTCGTAGCCGATCAGGTCGGACTCGCTGCTGTCCGCCCAGTCCAGCGCCACGCCCGAGGTGCCGGCCGTGGCCTTGAGGCCGGTCGGAGCGGCCGGGGCCGTCGTGTCGACCGGGCACAGGCCCTGGCAAAGGACCTCGATGGCCGCGATCGACGGGTAGTCGACCGAGGCGCGGAAGGCCAGGTCGAGCTTGCCGTCGTTCACGACGACGCCCTTCAGCGGCAGGACGACGGCGGTGTTGAGCCCGCCCGCAGCGGCGTAGATGTCGAACCCGCTGCGCACGACCCTGCCCTCGGCCTCGATGTCGAAGACCCGCTTGCCGACGGCGTTGTTGCCGGCGGCCCGCTCCGCGAAGTGCAGGCGCACGTCCACGGTCCCCGCCGCCTTGGTCGGCAGGCTGTAGCTGAGGACCCGGGGGGTCAGCGTGCCCACGTTCCCGCGGTAGGTGCGGTACAGGACGTCGTCCTGCGTGCCCGCGATCTCCTGCGTGGCGCTCGCGCCCTCGGAGATGGCGCTGGCCGGGGTGAAGCGGCCGGTGTCGGGGGTCCAGACGTGGCCCGCGCCGTCGGTGTAGTCAGCGGCACCGGCCACATCGAGGCGGTACAGCGCCTGGCCGCCGGTCACCGGGGTCGTCGAGGTGACGTCCCCGGTGGTGACCCCGAAGGAGTCGTACGCGGCGGTGAAGACGGCCCCGCCCTTGTGCGACACGAGGATCCCGGCCTTGGCCTGCCGGTCGAAGAACCGGCCGGCGCTGGTGGCGGGCAGCGTGAGCGTCGTGGGGAGCACGCTCCAGCTGCCGTCGTTGACCCGGTAGGCCGCCTTGAAGGTGCGGGCGGCGGGGTCCGCGACCAAGGCCAGGTCCAGCGCCGTGATCCCGGCGGGGAGCGCGGCCGTGGCGACCCTCGTGCCGGTGCCGCCCTGCTCCGCGTAGAACTCGATGCCGGGCACGCCCGCTGTGTTGATGGCCACGACCTTGACGAAGTTGTCCTGGTCGGGGCCGACCATCACGCCCTCCTGCTCGCTGCCGGCGTTGAGCTCCGTCAGCGGGCCGGTCACGCGGCCGGCGACCGAGAAGGTGTCCCCGGTGGCGTCGAACGCGTTGCGCAGGCCGTTCACCAGCGTGTTGTCGTTGGCGCTGTTGGTGCCGGCGGTCGCCGTGCCGCTGCTGGTGACCCTGAGCGTGCCGGGGACGGTGGTGTCGACGTCCAGCAGGCTCTTGTCGTACGAGCTGGACGGCGTCGTCGGGTCGTTCCGGTTGGGCTGCGTGGAGCCGAACCCGGTGGTCTGGCCGTCCTTGTCGACCAGCGTGCCCGGGTAGGTGGTGTCGAAGCCGAGCGCCAGCGAGGACGCGCCGGGCAGCGGGGACGCCGCCGACGGGTCGGCCGCCGTCTCGGGCTTCATGTTCGTCACCAGGAACACGTTGTCCTGGTAGTCGTAGTTGATCCCGCTGTAGTCCATGCCCATCAGCCAGGTGTTGGGCACGACCGCACCGGAGCGGTCACGGACCGGCCAGAACCGGACGTGGTGGCCGCAGGCCCCTGCGCAGCCGTTGGCCTGGTCGGTGGCCTGGTTGTTCCTGGTGTCGTCGCTCCACTCCGAGTCGATCTTGAACCCGAAGGCCGCGGTCGGGCTGAAGGTGCCCGCGGCGTACGCCGTGGTCGAGCCGTTGCGGTGCGGCAGGATCGACTGCCCCTCCACGCCGGCGTGGGTGAACAGGCCCGAGGTGGTGCTGGTCCCCTTCGCGTACCAGGAGGTCGTGGCGGTGTTGCCCTGGGTGTGGAAGGCCTCGAGCTGGCGGACGCTCACCGGCAGGGCGGCGTTGGCGCGGACCCAGTAGGGGCTGAGCACCTCGTCGCCGGTGGCGTTGACGAGCCCGTTCTGGTTGAGCGGGACCCCTCCGCCGGTGATGGCGGTGGTGTAGCCGAACAGCTTGGCGGACTCCGCCACGCTCGGCTCCTGGCCGCCCTCGGACTGGCTCTGCCAGAAGCCGGAGAGCTCGATCGGCAGGCTCGGGGAGTCCACGTCGTCGGACAGGACCGTGAGGCTGCCCGTCCACAGCCCGCCGGCGGTGCCGGCGGTCGTGGCGGTGAAGCGGACCGGCACGTCCAGCGAGCCGCCCACGGCCACCAGGGCCGGCAGCGCCTGCGCGTTCGCCAGGGCGAACGGCCCGGTGATGTCGAGACCGGTGACGTTGAGCGCCTCGGTGCCGGTGTTGCGCACCTTCAGCGTCGCCACGTCGTGGACCACGTTGACCGGGAAGAAGGGCCCGGTCACCGGGTCGCAGGCGGCGTCGTCCTTGCAGCGCGTGCCCGTCTCCGGCTTCTGGATCCGGTTCATGACGAGCCGGTCGGCGTAGGGCACGCCGTCCGCGTTCTCCAGGACGATGTTCGCCTTGCTGGGCGCCGCGACGACCACGGAGAACGTGGTGGTCGCGGAGGTGGCCAGGTTGCCGGCCACGTCCTGGGCCCGGGCCCGGACGGTGTGGCTGCCGACGGCGACCACCTCGACCGGAGCGGTGTAGGGCACGAAGGCCCCGCCGTCCAGGCTGTACGAGGTGCTCGCGACGCCGCTGCCGCCGACGTCGGTCGCGGACACGTTCACGGTCGCCTTGTTCTTGTAGACGCCCGCGCTCTGCTGCAGGCCCGCCACCGTCGCGGTCACCGCAGGAGCGGTGGTGTCCGCCGCGGTCTGGACCGCGTCGATGTCGACGTACTGCAGCTTGGTGTTGGTGCCGCCGACCGCGTCGATCGTGAGCTTGCCGTCGGTGACCTGCACGGTGACCGTGCCCGACCTGGACGGGGTGGCGGTCGTGGGCTGGAAGCCGGTGACGGCCGCCTGGCCCTCCACCCGGACGGTGTGCACGGAGTCGGTGAAGCCGGGGTCACCGGCGCTCACCGTCACCGTGTACGTGCCGGCCGGCACGGCGTGCTCCCAGGCGGCGTCGCCGTCGGGCGACTGGCTCGCGGTGGGCTGCATGAGGATCAGCGTCCGCAGCCTGGCCTCGGTCGTGCCGGCCCGGTCACGGGTCATCGCGGTCCGGTCCAGCGGCGTGCCGGTGCCGACCTTGACCCAGCCGGAGCCGGTGGTCGCGCTGTACGCCGCGCCGGTGTCGGCGGTGTAGCCGGGAGCGACCGTGGAGGTCGCCGGCTGGAAGTCGATCCGGGCGACGGGAGAGCCGGTGGTGCTGCTCCCCGCCGGACGGACCCCGCCGACCTCGAACACGTAGTCCTGGTAGTCGCCGTTCTGGGCGTCCTCGAAGGCGACGAGGTAGGTGTTCGGGATCAGGACGCCGGCGCGGTCCTTGGCCGGGTAGGTGCGGGCCGCGTGCGGGATGTTCGTGTTCAGCGCGTCCTGCGTGTAGCTCTTGCGCCCGAACGACCTCGAGTCGACGTAGATCCCGAAGCTCCCGGTGCCCGGGTCGAAGCTCGACGCCCCGCCCGCGACGACCTGCGGGTTGAGGGTCTGCTCGTTGTTCAGCGCGATCGTGGCGACCTCGTTGGTGACCGGGTCGCCCGCGTTCGGGCTGTACCAGCCGAAGGGCAGCAGCTCGTCGGGCGAGTAGCGGGCGACCGGCTTCATGGTCACCGCGCCGGTCCCGGCCTTGACGAACAGCGGAGCGGCGACCTCGTCACCGATCGGCGCCGGGTTGGTGCCCAGGATCAGGCCCGTCCCGCCGACGTCGATGGTGCGGCCGAGGGTGTCGACGACCGCCTTGAGCGGCGGCTCGTTGTTGCCCTGCTCACCGGGGGTCGCGAGGCCGTACAGGCCCACGTCGAGCGTGGGGGTCGCCGTGCTGTCGGTGAACAGGTGCAGCGCGGCGCTCTGCGCACCGAGGGTGCTCGTGGTGCCGGGCCTGAAGGTGGCCGTGAAGCTCGCGGTCGCGCCGGCAGCGACGGTCTGCGCCCCGCCGGTGACCGCGAACGAGGCGGCGGCGGTGCCGGTGACGGTGGCGCCGGTGATCTCCAGCGGCGTGGTGCCGCTGTTGGTGACGACGACCGTCTGGGCCGCGCTGGTGGTGCCCCGGACCCCGCTGAACACCAGCTCGGGGACGCTCGCGACGGCCTTGCCGGCGCCGCTGGTGGCGGCGGGCTTGACGTTGCGGACGATCACCACGGCGTCCTGGTAGTCGACCGGGCTCGGGACGTCCTCGGGCGCCACGACGTACGCGTTGGGCTCGAGCGAGCCGTCGGCGTTCTTCAGCGGGTAGACGCGCACCTTGTGCGGCGTGCTGCCACCCCAGGTGTTGAGCGCGTCCTCGCTGGATGCCACCCGGTCGGACAGGCCGTGCCAGGTGAAGTCGAAGCCGAACGGCGTCTCCAGGTCGTACTCACCGACCGTGGTGACCGCGGGCAGCACGGTCTGGTTGGAGCTGTTCGGGCCCTTGAAGAGCACCGTCCGCTCCGCCGGCTTGCCGGTGGTGTGGACCCCGACCGTGACGACGTTCGGGTTGGCGGTCGGGCCGGCCGGGCCGAACAGGGAGATCGGCTCGACCTCGACCACGTGGTCGAACGCGGCCTTGGTGAACGAGCTGACCGCGACCTCGTCGCCGATCAGCGCGCCGCCGGCGGGCATGTCGTTGTTGGTCTTGTCCGGGTCGCCGGCGTCCACCGGGATCTGGAGCGTGTCGAGGATCCACTGCAGGGACGGCTCGTTGGTGCCGCCCTGACCGACGACGCCGAGCCCGCGCAGAGTGGTGCTGATCGTGCCGGCGCGGGGGTCGTCGGTGGTGAGCGTGAGGCTGGCGCCCCGCGGCCCGGCGACGGTCGGGCTGAACGTCACGGGGATGTTCAGCGTGGCGCCGGGGGCGACGGTGGCGGGCAGCGCGGGAGCGGAGGCTCCGAACACCGCCGCGTCCGCACCGGTCACGGCGACCGTCTTGACGGTCAGCGGGCCGTTGCCGGCGTTCTTGACCACCACGTTCTGGGGGGCGCTGGCCGCGCCGCCCTGGGTGTCGGTGAACACCAGGCGGTCGCTGACCTGGGCGCTGCCCACGGCCGGGCCGGTGCCGCCCTGCGGCTTGAGCAGGACGATGCCGGTGGTGTCGGGGTTGTCGGTGAGCTGGCTGACGTACAGGTTGCCGGTGCTCACGTCCTCGGCGACGTCCAGCGGCTGCTTGTGCCCGGTGAAGCCGGCGATGCCGGTGATGGCCTTGGAGACGGTGGTGCCGCTCGCGACGTCGAAGGCCACGACCTCCTGGTTGGCGCTGTAGCGCACCACCACCAGCTTGCCGGCGAAGGCGCCGCCGAAGGCCGCGGTGTTCTTGTACTCGATCGCCCCGTTGGCGGAGGCGTGCAGGCCCGCGTCGAAGACGTGCTCGAGGTCGTAGTTCGGGTCGGACGCCATGCCCAGCGGGTACGCGTTGACCTTGAACAGCGGGTTGCCCGTGTAGCCGTTCGGGTTGCCGGCGTTCAGGACCCACTCGCAGCGCATCGGGTTCGGGTGGCCGTAGTACTTGCCCTTGTGCACGTCGAAGATGTAGTCGGTCTCGGCCTGCTTGTTGCCGATGATCGCGGGAGCCGTCGGACCGGTGTAGCCGCCGTCGGGACGGTTGGCGCAGGACGCCGGCAGGGTCGCCGGGGTCGCCGGGGTCGAGCCGCCGGCCGCGGAGCCGTTCACCCCGGTGTAGAGGTGGCCGTTGCTGTGCCACACCAGGTCGAAGCCGTTGCGGATGCCGGTCGCGTAGAAGCTCAGCGGCGCGTCGGCGGCGTACGGGTTGTACGTGCCGCTGTGCGCCGGGACCCCGCCACGCGCGGGGGCCTGCAGGTCAGGCGTCGCCACGTCGAGCGGGAGGCTGGCCGGCAGCTTGGCCGGGTCCAGCTCCAGGATCGAGGCGGACAGGAGGTGCTCCTCCTTCTTCCAGGTGCCCTCCTTGGCGCCCATCGCGTTCATGGAGCCCTGGATGATGTACGCCTTGCCGTTGTGGAAGGCGATCGAGTTGGTCTCGTGGTCCTTGATCGAGCGCGGCAGGTTGACCAGGACCTCCTGGTAGTTCTCCAGGTTGGGGCCGGTCAGCTTCGAGACCGCGCCGGTCGCGTCCGGGACCTCTGAGCCCAGGTAGGCGTAGTTGTCGGTGATCCACAGGATCGGGTTCGTCGCGGTGGACGCCGGGTCGAAGGCGAGGCCGATGACGGTGCGCATCGGCGCGCCCTCCCAGCCCTTCGCCGTCGCGTGCCTGGTCACCGTCTCGATGACCGTCTCGTTGGCGAGCGTGCCGTCGGCGTTGATGTTCCAGCGGTAGATCTGGCCCATGATGCTGCCGGCGTACAGCCGGCCGTCAGGCCCGACGACCATGCTCGTGTACATCTTCCCGGCGGACGCCCCGCTGGCCAGCTTGTCGAAGGCCGCCGTGGTACCGGACGACGGCTGGTCCGTGCTGCCCGCCGTGGCGGTCGTGAAGACGCTGGAGAAGGGCAGGAAGGCGCGCCCGCTCTTGTCCTTCGCCCCGGAGGTGATGTCGAAGCGGTACAGCGAGCCGCCCGCCAGGACCGCGTCGGCCTGGAAGGTGACGGTGTCGCCACCGCCGCTGGTCGCGCCGTGGCCGGGCACCTTGGTGCCGTCCGAGACGCGGGTCAGGGTGACGTTGCCCAGCAGGGTGGTCTCGTCGACCGCGCCGGTGTCGGCGTTCAGCACGTTGTCGGTCGTGGGGCTGGCGTTGGTGACGACGCCCACGTCGCCGTTGCCCGGGTGGACCGCGGCGGCGTACGGGCGACCGTTCGCGTCGACCGAGGTGATGTCGACGTAGTCGACCTTGGTGTTGGTGCCGCCGGCCGGGCTCAGCGTGAGCCGGCCGTCGGTCACCGTGACCGTGCGGGTGGCCGTCGCGAACTTCGCCGCCGTGGTCGGGACGAAGGCCGCGAGCGCGTTCTGGTTCTCGATGTTGATCCAGGCGGTGCTGTCGATCGCGGTGCCGGCGTCACCGACGGCCACCGTCACGGCGTACGCGCCGTTGGGGACGGCCATCTCCCAGCTGCCCGGCGTCGAGATGCCGGTCGTGCCGGTGCCGTACTGCATGTGCATGAAGGTCGCGAGACGCAGGTCGGGCTGGTTCGCGCTGGGCGTCGAGCCGGCCGCGACGTTGCGGTTGCGGCCGTTGCTCACCAGCGACAGCGGAGTGCTGCCGCCGACGTTGACCCAGCCGTAGGTGTTGCCGGTGCCCTGGGCGGCGTCGCTGCGCGCGCCGTACGCCTGGCCCCAGTCCGGCAGGTAGCCGGCCGGCGCGGTGGTGGCGGCGTCCTGGAAGTTGACCTTGGCGGCGAAGCCGGTGGAGGTCGCCGGGGTCGCGCTGGCCGCCGCCGAGAGGGTGGACTCGTTGCCGGAGGTGTCGACGGCGGTGACCGCGTAGTAGTACTTCGTGCCGTTGGTCAGGCCGTCGTCGGTGAAGCTCGTGCCGGTGACCGGGCTGGTGCTGACCCTGTTGGCGGCCGCGGCCGGGACGGTGGCGCTGAGCGAGCGGTACACGTTGTAGCCCGCGACGTCGAGGTCGGCCGGTGCGCCCCAGGACAGGGTCGCGCTGCTGCTGCCGCCGAGAGCGGTGAGCCCCGTCGGGAAGCCGGGGGCCGTGGTGTCCGGCGCCACCGGGCCGGAGCTGGCGATGTCGACGTAGTTGAGCTTGGTGTTCTTGCTGTTCAGGGCGTCGACGGTCAGTCTGCCGTCGGCGACGTCCACCGTGACCGTGCCGCTCCGGTACGGCGTGGCGGTCGTCTGCTGGAAGGCGTTGACCGCGGTCACGCCCTCCACGTGGACGGTGTGGAGGCTGTCGAAGCAGGGGGCGGCGCACCCGCTCTTGGCGGCACCGGCCTGGTCACCCACGCTGACGGTCACCGTGTAGCGGCCGTTGGGGACGCTGATCTCGTAGGCACCCGGGGTCAGGTTGCCGTTCGTGGGCGTCGGGACGATGTCGCCGTAGTGCATGTGGATCAGGCTGTTCAGGCGGGCGTCGATCCCCGTCTGCGTGCGCAGGCGGGTGTTGGCGGTGAGGTCCAGCGGCGTGTGGGTGGCGGTGGACAGGCTGTCCTCGCGGACCCAGCCGGAGCCGCGGGCGGTGTCGAAGGCCGCGCCGGTGTCCTTGGTGTAGCCGGCGGGCACCGCGGCAGCGGCGGTCTGGAAGATGACCTTCTTGGCGAAGCCCGTCGTGGAGGCAGGCAGGGCGGCCGAGTCCTCGTTGGAGCTGACCGAGGCGTTGTTGCTCTTGTCGACGGCGGTCACCACGTAGTACGAGGTGACGCCGGCGGGAGCGGTCGTGTCGCGGTAGCTGGTGCCGGTCTGGGGGGCGGCGGTGAGCTTGACGCCCGTACCGCCGGCCGTGGTCGAGCGGTAGACGTCGTAGCCGGCCAGGTCGGCCGCGGACACACCGGTCCAGGTCAGGGCGACCTCGGTGCCCTCGACCGTGGCGATGAGCCCGGAGGGTGCGGCCGGGGCGGTGGTGTCGGGCGCGGCGGTCGGGACGGCGCTCACCAGGGCGGAGGGCGCGGACTGGTTGCGCAGGGTGTCCTCGGACGTGACCACGTACGAGTACGTGGTGCCCGCGACCAGCTCGCCGTCCAGGAAGGCCCGGCCGGCGGCCTTGGTGACCAGGCCGATGAGGTGGTCCTCGTCGGCCGGCACCGCGGCGGTGCCCTCGCCGCGGTAGATCCGGTAGCCGCGCAGGTCGGTCTCGGGGCTGGCGTTCCAGCGCACGGTGACGCTGTTGACGCCCGCGGTGGCCGTCACGCCGGACGGGACGGACGGGGCGGTGGTGTCGGTCGGGGTGGCCGAGACCTCGTTGGAGGACGCGGACTCGTTGCCGGTGAGGTCGGCCGCGGTGACGACGTAGTAGTAGGTCGTCGTGTTGGCCGCCGTGATGTCGACGAAGGTGGTCGCGGTCTGCAGCCCGCTGCCGAGGGCGGTGCCCCTGGTGCCGGCGACGGCGGAGCGGTAGACGCGGTAGCCGGCGAGGTCGCCCTCGGCTGCGCCCTTCCAGGTGAGCGTGACCCGGCTGTCGCCGGCCGCGGCGACGAGCTCGGCCGGAGCGGCGGGAGCGGTGACGTCGGGCGCGGCGGTCGGGGTGGTGGTCACCTCCTCGGAGGCGGGCGACTCGTTGCCGGCGCCGTCGACGGCGGTGACGACGTAGAACAGCGGGGTGCCGTTGGCGCGCCCGCCGTCGGTGAAGCTGGCCTCGGTCGGGGTCGCGACGCGGTGCGCCTCGTCCACCGCTACCGGGCTGGTGGTGGAGCGGTAGACGCGGTAGCCGGTCAGGTCGGCCTCGGCGCCGGGGGTCCAGCGCACGACCGCGCTCTCGATGCCGGCGGCCGCGCTCACGCCCTGCGGTGCG
>Ga0210040_10002296_pt1 | contig 27195 bp, 23 predicted proteins | sample CryGeyCG12114_NA_FD_185462 | JGI IMG/M metagenome (GOLD analysis project Ga0210040, IMG submission 185462) | Groundwater microbial communities from aquifer - Crystal Geyser CG19_WC_8/21/14_NA (SPAdes) (version 2) | ecosystem: Environmental > Aquatic > Deep subsurface > Groundwater | place: USA... | reverse complement strand
ATTACATGTAGTCAGCGAACCAAATAAATTTGAATGAAAACTAATCGTTTTTATAGAATTGAATTCAAATCTGTAGTTTTGCGGACATTGCATTTTATGATCGTAGCTAACTGAAAGTTTATCATGCGATAAAAATGTGAAGTAAAACTTTAAATGCACAATTTATAAAAGGCGCAGTAAATATTTCATCGTATCACACTGTGTTGAAAAGTTTTTCTTTCAGGATTTGTGATAATTTTAGCATTATAATGTGCCACAAATATCAGAAGTAACCATCAACTGCTAATACTTTCGAAAGTTATACGGCTTTGAAGTTGGTGATTTATAGACCCCTACATTCTTTATTAGAGGTCTTTAGACCTCTTTTAAAATTATTGTGTGAGGAAGCGATACCTTAAATATAGAAAACGCTCAGTCGTTCACGTCCGTTTGTCCGAATCATAAGAACGGCTCAACGGATCGGAATTAAATTTCGTTTAAATATAGTTGAAGATGAAGGATATTAGCAGTTTAGTTTGTGAAGAAGATCAGAGTCGGTCGACTACTTCTCCGAAATTTGGTGGGTCAAAATTTTGTAACAACAATAATTGATGCATCAAAGAGAATGTGATGAAATGCTTACCTTTAGAGCTTATTTGAGTCACCAAGTGCCAAAATGAGCCTAATCTAGAAATTCGGGGACCAGATAATTTGTCTGTTTTTTTGCAAGTTTCAAATAAAAATCTATTGGCCTCTAAATTTATCGGCGATGTGATTTAAAATATGAAAATGAATATTTACAAAATTTAATGATCAACTATAATAGCTGGCTAATTTGGTTTTAACAGAATTTTAACCGGAAAGCAAAAAAAAAAATTAAATATGGCAACACAAACTTACTAAATCATCTCTACATCCTTGCATCTGTTTTGCAAGCAGTTTACTCGAACTATGAAGTGAAATATGGAGGCTGTACAGCACTGCCCTAATCCATGAATCTATTTCTAGTTTCTTTGCGAAAGCTCGATTTATACTGTAATATGCCTACGTCATACAGAAAAATGTCCATAACGAATTTTTGATTTATGAGATTACTTTGATTTGTGTCTGCGTCATTGCATGGAGTACTTTTCCTATGATATAACACATCTCACACATAGCTTTGAAATGTTGTTTTTTCCCTTGAAAATCAATCAAATAAATTAATAGTGGCGTAATTCTTTGCTTCTTTCTTACAGCATTTGTTTACCAATGGAAGCAACTCAAGTCGGTGCCCAAGTTTACCTCGCATTCCTGTTATTGTTCAACGGGATCTCATTCACGTTGGTAGCTTGTGCATATTGGCAAATGTATAGGGCAGTTGCTGGACACGGAACAGGACGAGGAGGTGCAGGAGGGCCACATTCGTCGGATGCCTCCATTGCAAAAAAGATGGCTTTACTGGTGTTCACAGACTTTGCATGTTGGGCACCTGTGGCGTTTTTCGGGATGACAGCAATCAGTGGCTACCCACTAATTGGTAACTAAAGAGTACTTGTAAGTATGTGAGGGGAGACCGCATGCATAGCCTTTAACTAACGTTGAATCTTGCGTTGCAGGAGTTACTGATTCTAAAATCCTGCTCGTCTTTTTCTATCCACTAAATGCGTGTTGTAATCCATACATGTATGCTATCATGACGAAACAGTACCGAAGAGATTTGCTCCTTCTGCTCAGCAGGTAGACATGAACGGTACATGCATATGACTAATGTTATCCACTTTGTGCATGGACTGCTAATTGAGCCTCATGTAGCAAAAGCTAATTAACATGCAGATTTCTAACCAACTAAAAAAACATACGCAATATATACATATCCGACACACAATACATAAAACAAACAGAATTCGACTGTAGGTGAACATGTAGTGGCAGTACGCACTCATTCTGTCAGTCTATAGAATAATCGCTCACTTATTCTGTTTTGTTAGACATGGGATTTGTACAAAACGAGCCTCTCGGTACAAAACTGGAGCCACATCTACAAATCATACTTTGCACACAATGCAAACAATGATGAGGACCGGATCCCAGTCTGTGGCCAGTAGTCTGAGGCGCATGAATAGTTCTAATACAGAAGGTGCAAATGGAGGAATTGGAGCATCCAAGTCTCCCATGATTACAGAGAGCAGAGTGTGTTCATTGGAGCAAAAAGGATCATCGGCTGAGCTTCATGTTTTCAGTAGCAATAGCTTGTCTGACTGTGGTAGGCATGATGCTCATAGCGATTTTTATGACATTGAAATCGAGAATAGTGAGTATGAGACTACGTTTACAGTTCCGTTGACACAGAGTGTAAACCAGTCTGTATCTGATGAAAGGAATCATCATACTTACCATACCAATTTGTCAACGATACAGTCTTTCTCAGAAGATGCAGATGAATCTCCGTCGGAAGCTACGCCATTTTGCGTACAGGCCGTTTTGAAATAAAAGAAACTGAATACATTTAACAATAAGCTGGTACATTTTTGGGGCCCGTAGGTCAAATCAAGTTGTAATATTTTGTTGAAGGTACAGAACCTACTCAGTTCGTGTTTAAAGGATTACGTTTTTTACAATGATTTAAAATGAATATCTATGACATTATAAGGTAAGACATAATATGTGATTGAATGAAATGATTAACAAATCAGTATTCAGAGGTGCTACGAATTAACCTTTTGAGATATGTAAAGTGGTGCAAAAATTATTTTCGCATGCGAGTATGTAGTGGTTAGTGGTATGATAAAAAATGAATGCTATATTATTTGTTATATTATATTATACTTTTACGTTTAAGGTATTTTAATCTTCTTAAAAATGTAATGTTGCTAGGAATAACGGTGTACCGACTATGAACATAACCATTTCGAACTAGTTCATAATGTACTATAGTATATTTAGATCTGAGCTGTCATCGCATGTGTATTTTTTTGTATCGAGCCACCCCACAGAGACATCTTAACTTTCAGTGAACTAAAATACAGTAATGGCATACTTAAGTAGCAAACAAAAGAAAAGAATGGGCAAAATTTTATTGCATTTTTTGAAAAAATTTGGTAATTTATGAAACGTTATTCCGCTAGAAACTGTCAAAAAAAGTAAAATTTATCGGTATTTTGCTTTCTCTATTCTGTTATCTACAAACAAAATAGAAAAATATTTAGTGTTAAACATAATGTTTTTCGTCCAGACTGAGACAACTAAAAATCTACGGTGGATTTTGTGAAGTACATAATAATACCTTCACTACTTGTTCAATAAATGGATTCCATTTTTATTTCAAAACAAAATAAGGCTTACAAAATACTTTACAATGTAGCGTAGGAATAGGAAACCTTAGTGGACAAAAATATTGAACACAAAACTATATTTTTCATATACGTACAGTTGAATAGAACATCATGAACACTTTGTAGAAACGAAACATTCTTCTTCATCGTGCTGGATCTACCGAAATGTTTTGTTCACGTTTGAAAAAAATGAAAAGCCAAAATATTTAAGACTTCATGTATAATATGAAGATTTTTTTACAAAACCACTCACACATATTGAGAACTGTTTGGTTCATTCCGGCGTCCCAAAATCAAACACATCAAAGCGAGAACCCTGTTTGGCCATATTTCATGATATGAATTTACTATCTTCTTGATCTTTTTCGGGGTACAAACCAGAATTGAATACAATGAAACTTTGATTGTCTCTGCACCTCACAGGTGAAGTAATAAGGCCGGGTTTCATTTGCACCAGTAGAAGAAAGTAAAAGAAGGATACGTACAGAACCTGCCGATGAATAAAAATCAATGAAATGCCTTAGCATTTTCTTTCACTCAAATTTTTCAATTCCGTACAGCTACAGATATTATACTCATAAGTTACTTTTAATATCAAAGATCTATTTGTTAAAAAGAATCCTCCGGCACTCAAAATGGGGGGATACGCTAGTGGATAGCCGTCAAACAACCCTTGGAACTGGAAAAATATTATTTCGTATTTTTAAATTTATTGAAAAGTTCCCAAAAAATGGGTTATTTTCCTAACCAAGACAAACACATTCAGAGCGCAACTTTACAAAATCTGTGGGATTGAATTACTCACAAAAAGTCTCTCAGATCGGGTATCCCCTTCAATGTAACCAAACCGTCTGACTGTATTATATGTTTGAAGCATCTGCAAATATTAGCATTATTAGATATTAAATTGTCAAGTTGAGCCAATTTTGGTAAGCGGGAAATTCTGCAACCCAGAACGCTTTGAATTTCCATACCGCATAATTAGCTTTGTCAGCATCAATTGTGGCGGACCAAAAAGAATACATGTTTTGAAAGATCATTAAAATGGCTAGAAAGACCTCCGAAATTCTCTCTCGGTACTGATCTACACACGGGTCCTCAAAAACAACTCTATCAGATTTCCCATCCAAAGACCGTCCATATTGTCTCATTGATTCCATATTACTGCATCCATATTTGTCTAGCTCACTTTGTATGGCTTCTGAACACGTTTGTTGGGTAGGGAGTAGAGCCAAGTAGTAAAACTGGGCGCAAAGGTTCACATACTGGTTTGTTGAATTGACACAGTAAAAAATTATAGAGCGGTTGGTAATGCATTTTTTACGACGGGAACAAAAAATCTGTTTTTTATAACTTAAATCACTAAACTCACCAAACTAATGTAATAAGCTGCAACCACACTACCGAAATTCTTTACAGTGATTTTGTACAGTTGTATCACAACATGGTGATCTTTTAGCAGAAACTGCATATTCAATCGTCTTTGAGATTGAGTCACTTCTTGTGGAGGATCTGTACAGTTTCAATCAACATTTTTTTTTGTAGAGCATACTATAAAATAGCTATACTAATTTTATGCTCCCACAGGCAAGAAAAGCTTACTAACTTTTTGAAAATCCATGGATTAAACGAGAAGACCAAATATAGCACAAATTATCCAACATTTTGCAGAAAAACTTGTATTGAAGCATAAAACCACGGCCACAAATGATAGAATAAGTCTACATTTAATTCAAAGTCCAACTCACAGTGAAGACTCATCAAATTATGATAATAATAAATATTATGATTGCTACTTTTACATACGGAAATAAAAAAGCCTATGATTTTCCATCCAACATAAGTCAAGGGAGGACTATTGAGAACATTCGTCCTATTCACACTTTTCGGTGTTTCCCCTAGTGCTCTATTTTCACACCGAGCGGACTCATTAAAATACTGTGTAACTCCTAATGGCGCTTTATTCCCACGATAAATATCCCGCACGTAAAGGTGTACAATGGACTGGGACACTATGCCTGAAATGTCTTGCAGACTCGGCACAAGTTTGAAGACGAAGCAAACGATCACAATGGTTACGAAGATAAAGAAATACACGTTTCCTTTCACCCCTCGGGCATACAATTTTGATGTAGGGTTCAAGTCCATACTTTGAATTGCCCGATTCCAATAATTGAAGTAATGGACAAATTGCTTCCCGTAAGCAATGATTACAAAACTTCCATAAACGGTCAGACCGATTTGCGTGTATACGAGGGATAAGGGGACCACTTGACGAGCCATGGTGGCCGATTCCCAATTATTTCCACATCTGCTTCCATTAAGCGTTAGCCACATTGTAAATGGATCGTTGATTTTTTTTACATTCTTCACAATTTTAATTCATACCTGTCTCTCTCCGAACTGAAAATGAATCTCAAATACTGACTAAGAAATCCGACAGTCATTCCGCAAAAACATGTAGCCATGAATATGGAGCTCACAAAGAAAACTATTGTCATAGGCGCTTTCATGTTGAAACGAAAGGCGTATGTGCCATTCTCCTGTATTGGCGAGATTCGCGCAATAATGTTAGCATTGGCTTGTAAATAAAACTGTGTATGTATAAGTATGGGTATAGGTTAATAGCATGATTCGTTTTACTTTTATGAAAGTCCTGAATGGAAAACGGCCAAAAAATTGCAAAAACAACAGGGTTGGTCTGAATGCGATCATAAGTTCTTTGGAATGTTTAAGAGATCTGAACTTTTTTTCTTCTTCCGTTGGCGGCTGGACCATAGTCATACCACTAGGCGTAGGCTCAATATTTCCCCGAGTGTGAGAACCCGTCGTGCTTGGTATAACCCTGGTGTGTGCGTTGTTCAGCTTCATTTTTTTGCACTTTTATAAAACTTATCTTTTAGCAAAATTTTCCGTTCAGGAATTTTTATCAATGGAATAATTATATAAAATGCAGTAGTTATAAAAATTTAGAATTGTGATAGGCGCTCAAAATGACTATAAATCGTTATTTCTAAAACTCTACACGCACACAAATGAAATCATATGGCTCACTCACAGAAATCGAAAAGCCTAAAAAGTATGCATAAGTTGACTATTACTCGTTGAAATATGTTTGTTTGGTGTTGGAATGGTATAAATGAACGAAAGATGCGCTTCTATGGAGAAGGTTAGATTTTTTCAAAGCTGTAATATGGAATTGATTTGAAAAGTTTATAGAGCTATGGAACTATGGACAAGAGCAAAGGAGCATGAGGGAAACCTCGTTTCATTTAGACTAAATAGATTATTTCGATATTCTAGCATGGGGAAGCTTATATAACATGACATTCATTTTTGGAACCCAGAGATTAGGTGCAGAATTCCAGACTTGAGGGCGATTAAAAAGCTAATCTGCTTTCCAAGGAGTAAACTTTGTAACGGTATGCTAATTTTGTTTTATTTTCAATTTATCCTAAAGTTTCAAGTTCCTTTGTAAGTTAAGACTAATAGGTAGTTAGTTGTAGTTCTGTGCACTTGACGTATACATTTTAGCAAAATAATTCATTTTGCTAAAAATTAATTACTTTTGATGAAAAGGAAAACAAAACTCTTAGAAGTAATAACTGTAACACTAGCTATATTGTATATGGTATCCTTGGGTTGTAATTCTGGATTTATTGAATTACATTCCTATTTTGTATCCATTGAAGTCAAAGTGTGAATGCATTATATACATCCATGCTTAATTAAGGAATGACTATTTTGATTGAGAATATTACGATTGAGCTACTTTACTACTGTAGTATTTCTCGTATGTAACTCCACCCCACTGTACAAAAATTTACATGACATGACGTACTACTACAAGAATTCAAGCATCTTTTAACCTAGTGCTCCGTCTAAAACAAACTAATAGATATCTATCTTAGAGCATTATTGTTGAAACTTGGTAGGTTGCCAACATTCTTCCTCCGGGGGACAGTTGCACAACTCTTTGTAGTAGTCATAGACAGCTTGTTCTTGAGCAATCGTTTCGATAGCACCAGGTCGGACTTTACGAACTTGAGCAATTGCTTGCTCAGCAGTCAGTTGACAATACCGGACTAAATAGCATGCAGCCAAAGTGCCAGATCGACCACGACCCACTCGGTCTTGAATTCCCACTCCTTCATCCATTTGTCGAGCATTGTCGCAAAAGCAAATGAACAGTTTGATTTGTTCCAACGTTGGTGCTTGCAATTCATCAATAGGGATTTCAATCCAATAGAATTCAGTAAATTGATGAATTGGGGGACGACATTCAGGGGAAAGTGAGACCAGTCGGCGAATTCCATTTTTCAGGAGATAACGCAAATGCTCAGGATATTGGGGCCAAGCCATGGTTGCAAGTCGGCGTTTGAGAATCCATTGAAATCTCCATGGAGCTCGAACTTCCCCCTTTTCTTCCAGGAATGGGGACAAAAATGAACGCTGCAGGGAATTATGAAAGAGTTAAGAGTTTGTGGAGCAGAGTATTTGCTTTTTAATGACGTTTTAAAGGTTACTTTCTTGTATGCCCATTCTGGCAATCTGGTGGCAGGATGCTGTTGCATGTATCCGTGATGAGTATCAGCGGCGTCCATATTTTGCGTTAATTCGGACTTTTTTTGTCAAGTTGAGCAAGAAATGAAAATGTTGAATTTTGCATTGAATTTTTGTGTGCAAGTTGATTGCCAAATGGGCATGAATGTTTTTATAAAGATGCGGACCTAAGCTTGTGATGTGTTGATATGACAATACAGATTGCATAGTTGGGGCAATGTGAGTTTCGACGAATGCGTAAAAGTTGTTGTTGCTTTTATTTGTATCTTGATAAGTTATCCGTAAAATTCTATTAATATTTTTTAGTACCAAAGTAGCTAGCACCATGCATTAGTCCTAAAAATATTCAAACGAATACCTTCTTTCCGAAATTAGCAAAGAACAAGTTACAAAAATCCAGTGGATACAAGCGCTTCTTCAGCTAATCGATGGTCATATGAAGTGTTAGGAATTAGTTGAGTGACTTGTTGAGCTAGCTCAACAATGGATTGTTTCGAAAATCGTAGACATCTGAGTTTACTGTAATTCTGTAAAAAACGACCAAATATAAGGGTTATTTTAAGTTTGCCAATAATGCTTATTTTGTGGTTTTTAGAGAACTTTACACACCAGTGATCCCAGCCAATTAGATAAATTTGTGCTCAACGATGCAACTGCTTCTGCATGCTCTTCTTCGCTACTATTTTGAATCAAATAGTTCATTCTCATTCCAACAATCACTAGAAGTCTAGTCCCTAGGATATCTCTTGCACTAACGCTTCCAATAGACTGAAATTTGCAAAAGAAAGACTCCTTTATAAGCAGCAATTTACAGACAACTTTTTTTTAAAACTGGTTTTGAGATTTCATACCTCTAGTCCCAGAAAATCAAAGCCACAAGAATAATATTCACAAGTCAGGTTAATTCTTAACCCATCTAAATCTAGGCTCCAAATTCTTCCAAGATCCAAACACTTGTTGATCCAAAATTCACTTTCTTTTACTCCATCATGAGATGGGACAATCTAGAATAAGCAATCGCATTACGTAATTAGATTGAAAAACTTTAGTCTACAATTAACTTGTAAAAATACTAACTCCGAGTCCTTCACTATTCTCGTTTTCGTTATCCCTTTCGATTTCTTCAGGAATTTGACTAACAATGTAGCTAATAACCAAGCAAAGGAATTCCTCCCTTAACAGTTTCAAAGCCAAATCCACATCCGTACTGTTAGAATACGGAGCTGCACTACTCATAACTGAGAATAATAGCATTCTCGACTGTCATTAAGAAAAACATTACAGAAATTGATTTTAAAAAATTCAAAAGTATCACGTTTTAAAGCTAAAGATAATTTTAATAGCCAACCTTAGTATCGAAAAAATTCATAGGACGCATGGAAGTTTTCCGAATGTTATAAGTAGCCCCAAAATAAGCAACAAGTGCTAATTGGTAATGAAGCAGAATCATTTCGTACGTAGTTTTGGGCTGTAACAGAGCAAGTTCGATCAAGGATTTGGAATTAGGCGCTTCATTATTGTTCCCATTGTTAGGATGGCCACGACTGCTCCATAAATTCTTTCGTCGAGATGTAACTGTACAATAATTTGCATTCTTAGAAGTTGACGCCTCGGTAGATTTTAGACTTGATACTTTCTCTTCTGCAGAATCTTCGTTCAGAACATGAGTTTCCATGAAACTGTCGAGAAATTCTACACAAAGTTTTAGAAAACTCTGTTTATTTTCAGAATTAGAGAACCCCCATTCGTCTTCCACTTGTTTTCCTTTTGATACAATACTTGAGAGTCTTTTCATGAAAAAGGCGTTCCACATCATGTGCATCATTCCTTAATAAAAACGAAATAATTAGCGTTTTAATGAATGTAATTTAGCTAATTATAATTTAAACGCTCCGCAATTTGCAAAACATACCAAAACCAATGTATAATACATACCTAATCTGGTTCGGAGACATGGAATGCATTTAACACATTGGACAGCAGCTTCTAAAAATTTCGCACTGTTGCTATATTGCTTATTGCACGCAAGACCATATTCCCAACAGTAGTTAGCTAGTATAACGCTAATGCTCAGGCTAACGGAAAAATTCTCTATCAGACATTTTAAGGACTCTGTAGAGCAGATACGACACAGTCATCAACATTATAATAGGAATGCTACAAAAGTCAGATATCCATAGTTGTATGGAATATGGAATGAAATCTTACGTAGTACAGTATTCAATCCTGGAGGTTGAGACTGCAAACTTTCTATTGAATTGTTAAACTCTTTATTTTCTTCATTTTCATCACATCTTTCCATATTTGCAATAAGCATTGGATCTACTCCAATCGTAGTTAGCCATCGGCCGACAAGCTCCTCTACACATCCTGTAGTGGGTGTGAAATGAAATATGAATGAAAATAATGAAATGAAATCATGATAGAAATGTGAAATCCAGCTGTATATCTACAGATACCTTTCCCTTTTTCTAGTAATGCATACACGGAAAATTCTACTTCATCATGGTGTGGGATCAAAGGTAGAATTGCACTGTCGAATTTAATTTCTTGGGACAAAATGGTGGACAATAAGCTCAAGTCTTCTATCTGCTTCAAAAGAATATTCCAGCGAACTAAATCTAGGGAAACGGTTTCCCATTCCTCCATGTCGTCAGAACTATCACAATCTTCTGGTTCAAATTCTTCATCATTGATCCTTTTCTTTTTGCTACAATTCTGTTCACCAAAAGAGGTACATAAATAGCTGGAGCATTTTGAAATTTTTCAACTTTGAAATCAAGTTGATATATTTTAACACTTACGTCCATGTCACTTTCTTGAAGTAGATCGATAGAAACTGCTCGACAAACTAATGAAAAACTGTTTGCATGAAATAGTTGGCTGCTTTTGGAAATCTCAAGCCGCATATCTTCCCACCAACTTGTGACTACAGACCCTTTTCGAACAATATTTTCTTTCCCTGCGGTAGAAATAAATAAATGTGTTATGGTAAAGCTGAATTATGTAATTGCATATTGAATTGATTAGTAACATATTACTATACCTGCAACATTACATAGGGCTCGGACAACATGGTACAGCTTTTCCATCAAAGCTACGTACGAGGAACTGATTAAACCATTCATGCACCAGAAATTGAAGAGAAGGCTGAAAATCTGTTTTGGAATCAAGCCACTGTTTTTCAACAGTGTTTCCCATTCCTTCAAATCAGACTGATTGTTCAAACATCCACAAAATAATAATTTGCCTATATAAATGAAGTATGAAAATTCAGTTTTGTCACACTACTAATAAAATATGACGTAGAAATACTATTTAATAATAATGCTTGCCAAAACTTGGAAGAAAATTGCTGGTTTGATTTAATTGCACTTCTCTTGATGTTTCACCACTGCTCTCTTTTTTTGTCCGACTAGGCGTAAAATTTAAATTCAGAGTCGCTAAAAACTCATTCAACGACAATAAGTTGCTTTCAGTTTCATCACTGGTTTTGAATGAAACACTTTTTCCAGTTTTCTTATTGAAAATTTCTTTGTTGGCAAGATCCTGTAACAGTTTTGCTTCTTTGTTTGTCACATGGAAGCATGCCAGTACAGTCTACAAAAAATGATTGATTACTATTACTAATTCGATACATTCAATTCATTATATATAGATTAATTAAACATCGAAATATATTAACCTTTTCATGAGTAGAACTTGAGCCCGAAACGCCGTCATATGCAGGAGGTTTTGTTGTCCAGCGAATAAGCGTTTGATAAAATTCCAACAAGGACTGAATTTCAAAAACGACTGACAAATCTTTGCCTTCTGCAAGAAAAAGTCAAAAGAGTCGTGATGTGATTCAAATTTCAAGATTACTATGCTGGATGATATACACTCTAATTCATTCACATACCATCATCACAGTAGTTTTGCAAATATGTGCTTAAAACAGTGCTATAAACATCCACTTTGGTACATTTCATGTTCAAAAGTTGGAACGCCTGGTTTATCATTGGTTGTGTTTTCAAATCATTCAAAAGCTCCATAATATCAGAATTTGTGTAGCTTCCATCCCGAAGTAATCTTTGGAGCCCTTTCAGCAAATGCATATCTTTCAATTTAAAATTCGTATTATCCCTGCACGGATGAAATAAAATTAGTTAGACTGTTTATTTAAAAAAAAAGTATTCATAAGTTCTAATTTATAACTCACTGCAGAGCCAAATGGAAAGGAATGGTAAATGAGAAGAGTTGTCCGTCGTCCATAAAAAGACACTGAACGGCTGGTTTATTTCCACCAGGAATTGGAATATTATTTAATCCCATCATGCCATGAATTGTGCTTAGTAGTCTTCATCAAAATTAACGATTGTTAATCATATTGTAATGCAATATTTAATTATTTTTGACTTATTATTATTATTATTACCTTCCAGTACGAGATACAGTGAAAGAGGCAACTTTGGGACCCTGTTGCATAGCGAAAATATCAATACATCCCCGCTTCGGAGCATACAAAACTAAAAGTAAAGCCACCCTGCTTGCCGTAGAATGATGACGTTTTTTAGAAACATCATCTTCAACACTCAACCACGCACACTGGGCATCTCGATATCCCTTCCACATTCTAACAGCTATACCCAGCTCATTGTCAAAAAGAACGACCCTTGCTAAGCTATCGGTGACAACAGATAATCGTCTACATGGTGAAATTAGAATGCTTTGCCCTTTTCTACCAGCGTCACTTAATCCATATCGTGCAGTCATTAGAGCAGCAGGTTCCATTGGTGGTGGTTTCTTTTCTCCGCTATTGTCTTTGCTGTCTTTTTTAAAGCCGGTAAACCCTAAAAAACCTCTGAACAAATATAACATTAAATTAAATTTATTTTCATCACAATATATAACATGCTACGAACAGTTTGTAGGCATAAATAAACGTACGCAGCGGTCCCTACTACAGAACTGGAGATTCCTGAGGCAAGAGCATACGCGAGTTCTCTGATATCAGTTCCAGCATGACTCTCCTTGGCGTGGTGAAAAGCTATATATGGCTTGCTACCAATGTCAATGAATAAATTAGACGTAAAAGGTTTAGGGGTACATTTTGCATGAAATCCGCCTATTATTGAGCCATTGTATAAATGATCAAAATTGGATGGGGTGTGTGTTCCATATGAGTCAGCGTCTACTCTAGTTTTGAAATCATCATACTTCCATTTTTTGCAAGCCAAAGGAGGCGAGTCGATAGGGGTTTTGTCATCTACACTGCGCTGCTTTTCTGCGATCACTGTTTAAAAAAAACATTACTTAAGATTTTTTCCTTGTTTTTTCTATAAAATAGTGATAACTTAAGAAACATATTAGGGGTACACCCGAAGCCGTGTAAAGTCGTACATTTCTACGTGCGTAAACCTCCCAGCCAATCAGATCAGTAAGGAGAAGTTGGAAGTCTGCTCTGATTGGCTGGGGGATTTACGCACGTAGAAATGTACGACTTTACACGGCTTCGGGTGTACCCTTATTGTTTTTACTTCTAGCCAGACGATTTCTGCAAGCTCTTAGCGTTTGAAACAAAGAAAATCCGTCCAGTATGACAACAACGGATCTGTAAAAGATCAACAGCTCTTCAAGCTGGTCATGCTCTGCTGCAGAATTTGCAGGCTCAAAAGATCGGCATTTCATATTCGAAATAGATTGATCATGAAACATTTGGGCGATGAGAAGACCCCCAGTTTCAGAAAAGAATCGTACATGACCATCACTAAAAGCGACTGCAACACATGTCCAGTCCGGTTGACCAGATGAAGTTCTCTTCTTTGATATCAAAGGAATGCACACAATGCTTGTGATGATTCCGCTGAATTTTCAAACACGCATTAGCCACAATTACACAATAGCTAAAAAAATTGCATCAAAACCCTCTAGAGCCCTCTAAATTATTTAAAAGTGCTTACGCTTCTTGTGGGCATTTCCACTTGAAAATAAGCTTTGAATACATCATTGTGGCATTCTGTGAGTTCCATTCATCTGAAATGTTAATAATTACATTTTATTAGAAATGCTAGCTTGGGTGGGATTAAGTTAAGCACCGCTGTAAATTGAATACGCTTCTATTTACAACGCTTACTTCCCACAAACAGTATTCTTCGTCCTTTTGCGAACACAATTACGTCCCCAAAGGGTGAATAGGCGATGATCCAATCTTGTTGAGCACCAGTGGGATCATTATTAGTCAGAGTGGCAGTAGTTTCAGTATTGCTTTCACTGTCGTTGTCATCTGAAAATTGATCTGCGGTAGTGATAGGTGAGGCACTTGAGATAGAAGACTTTCCCCGTGCTTTATATGCAACTGGATAACCAGATAAATAAAATCAATCAGATCAAAATTTGGCGATTTAATTTTCATGAATCGATGAAATGATGATAGCATGCGTACGTGTCAATGGATCATCAACAGACAGAAACCCCTTAACGAGTTGCCAGCAATCGGGCTCAATCATCCCGTGCAGTTCCATTTGATTATGGCTGGTCATAGTTCTTATAGTGGACCAACGATGTCGACAGTGACAGGTGGACAGATAGCCCTTTTTTCCGGATTTTATTTGACCAAGGCCACTCGCCAAAGGGAGGAGAACTAAAGTTTAAGCTAAATCGTATTTTTCGCCAATCCGTAGTAACATTGAAGCACAAACTAAGTGAAGGAAAAGTTGCCCGCTGCTACTTACGCAGCCTATAAATAGTATACACACGGATTTTAGTTAAACTACGCACTTTTATTAACTTTAAGTTACTGATTTTATTCCCAAATTAGAAAAAATATGTTTACAAAATCAAATTTTACTTTTCCGCGTGTCAATCTCACATGATTTGCATACAAATGAGTGGGAAAGTTGTCAATTTTTAAAAGTGCCGAACATCCCCGTCGCCGTCTTTTTAGGGAAGCTGTTTAGATTCTCTAGACTAGATTTGTATTCGTTAAAATAGAAAAGATTTTTTAAATATCGCCACGAATATTACATTTTCGGTGAAATTTGATCGGTGAATGTTTAAATATTTTTAGGGCTATACAAAAAACATCAAAATGGTGTCTCCAAGTGACGAAGTGGTTCAAGTTAGGGAAGAAGTGAACAAGTTTCTCAGCACGGTGGAAAGGTAATTTTTTAGGCTTTGGGCTATGCGATGTCATAAGCCTAACTTAGGCTGCCTAAGTAAAGCAATTTTATTTAATTCTACATTTTCTATTTCGTAGATACAACTCTCTCAACTTGCCTATATTCGAGCGATATGTTCAGCTTCAAGTTGCCGAAAACTTCTACGACTTGGAGGCCAATTTAGCTGTTTTGAAAATGTACCAGTTTTTCCCTTCAGTTTACAAGCAGGAAATCGTTTGCTGGATACTTTTAAAAGCGATTACTAACCTTCCCCATTCTGATTTTGACCTGTGTCAATGTCTTCTCGGCCCAATGCAAGTAAGTTGATGGCGATACTTTTTCCGGAATTGGCATCACAATAAATTGATCTTCATCACTGAATTGCATTTGAACGTTTTAGATGGAGGACTTGAGTGTTAGGAGAATAGCATATTTGGCAAACTTACTGGAAATTTGTCAGTTCAAAAGATTCTGGATTGAGAAATTTGAAGATGACAGTCTCATCTCCCAAATCTCTGGCTTCGATGATTCCATAAGAAAGTTTGTCTGTCATGTTGTGAACATCACGTATCAATCAATTGATAAATCAATTTTGAAAGAATTGCTCGGAAACGTCAGTGGTAAGGGAAAATTTCTATGAAATATAGAATATATATAGTTTTGTGGTGTTTCATGTCGCAGTTTCCTTGCTAAATGGTTGTTTGATTTCATAAGATGCGGAATTGAGGAGCTGGATTGCCAAAAATGGATGGAAAGAGGAACCAAATGATATGGTTTACATTGCTAATCAAGAAGACAACATCAAAACAAAAAATATCACTGAGAAAATTACTTTTGAAACTGTATCAGTGGTTATGTAAAAGACTTTCTGAATAACACTGGACTTGTGTGTTTTTTACAAACTTTTATTTCTACCACGTGTATGGTAGTTTAAAATATAGCGTATTATAATTCTGTATTATTCATGAAAATTGTAAAATATACATTTGTGTGAATGGACGAAAAAAATTATCTTTTGTTGGTTGGTTTCGGTGTTGCTGGTAGTTGAGGAAAAATTGGTGATGGAGATATTTCTTCAGGTTTTTGAATCATAGGTAGACGCTTAGACGCTTTATGAAACTTCCCCTTTTATTTCATTGCCGTTCAATCTTAATTCAAAAGCGAAGTCCAAACGAGCTGTATTCTGGTATGTAGAGAAATTCCCAATTATTCAATTCCAATCTTTCAATTTTGCAGCCAGGACTCCCTGTCTCTGCCAGCCATTGAATCCTGTAATAATTTTCAAAGCATTTTTAGTGTTATACAAATTACAAGCATTTAATGCATTTAAATTGCTCACATTTCCGCAATTTCTTGTCTGGGTCCTTGCATTTTCCCCATAATAGTTCCCTTCTTGGAGTTTTTTACCCAGCCAATAATGCCTTTTTGCTCTGCCATATCTTTTGCATACTTTGTGAAGGCACAACCTTGAAAAATAACGCATTAAAGTAATTTGTAAATTTTTTTTAAAATTCTATTACTAACACTTAGAGAACACAGTAGGATTAAAAACCTTGCACTTTTCCATAGACTTCGAACTCAACGGAATAAAGAACAGAGCCCGGAGGGCCATCAGGTATTAATGGTGAAGCCCCCATGTTTTACTGCATATACGAAAAAGTACATTAATTAAATTTTAGATAACCAATTTTCGTGGACATTGATTCCATTAAAAACTAAATGTTTGTTTTAATTCTAAAAAAACTTCTTGCCTGATTTAGCCGACTGCAATAAAATACTATGGTCTAGCTTTGAGGGCAAATAGAACCTTTCTGAAGAGATGAAACGAGCTAAAAGTAGTTTCATACAATTTTACATATGCGTAAACAAAAACTGCTTCCATTACCCAGTCGAGTAATCCTTCACATTCCGAGCATGCAGTTTCCTCTGGCACACTATAATGTCGTCATTTCAAAATGTTGAGATCTTGAGAATGATTTTTTAAGGTGCTGACTGCTAAAGTTGAATGCAAAGTGTAGAAATGTATCCTACACATAGTACTATCACTGTTTCAGTGAAAGCAAACAGATTATCTTTGGTAATGTTTCTCTTTCACAATCATAGTTACTGGGAAAACATGTTCAGGATTTAATTTTATGCTATGCGGTGGAAAGAGCTGAAGCCATGCGACAAAGTTTACACATGGAAACAATACTGTCTTTCCTGGTGCGTAAATGGTGCCAACTGTTTGCCAAAAGTATGTTTAGCCAAGAAAGAAGAAGAGTACTGTCATTATCATTGTTAAGCAACAAGTCCACTTCAACTCAATAGTTTTGGAAGGATATTTAATGCATTTAGCTTCTCACGTGGTTTTTTTTTGTGCATGCATATGAGCCCAGCCAAATGATGTTTTTATGTGCTCTCTATTATAATTACAGAAGATTCAATTTGGAAAAATGCCAACATAGCTCTAGGAATATGTGAAGGTTGATTTATACTCATATCAAATTTATAGTTTACAATCTGTGTGCAAAACATGAGTGAAATCAAAAAATAACTATATATCATCAGTAAATATTATGATTTGTGTAGAGTGAACAAAAATTATTTAATTCAATCAAGAGTTGTTACGTAGTTATCTCTATATAACAAAATGGAATTAAATAGAAGTATATTCATCAACTAATGGAAAACAAATTTTTGTTGCCAAATATATACACAACACAAAGATTGTATACTACTTCACCAAATTTGCTAAACCCCCCAGAATGTGAATCTAAACCATTTACTTAGTTTAGCTTTAAAAACCTCCAACACCAGAACATTGCTCAAACATAATGATTGCATGAAGCATCTTTTTCATTAACATATAACAATTTTGGTCAATATTTACACATTTGAAAGCATAAATGGGTAAATTCTGTTGCAGTATTGTATCAATTGCATCAATATCATACATCACCATCGCCATATTTTAACATAAGCTATCTGACTACCTTAATTGAAATATCTTACCATATTTCTCTGCAAAAAAATTAAAAAACAACATTGCATGGCACTTCACACAGATTCAGAGTTCCTCTTCTCCTTTCATTCATGGAATTATTTACAATAAATGTATCCGTTACTTTCTAAAATTCAAATTGGAGTTTTCAACTTACGTATGCATGCATTCCTTTTATATAAACCACCAGCGTCTAGTCTAGTCTACCGTACCCTATATACACTACTTAAAAGTCTGCTGATTTCAAAACTGGACAAATAGACCGGGAATGACATGATAATTAAACAAGCTAGCTTCTATATAGTACTATTAGCTTTAGCATGATACATATAGAAACTAGTGATGGCTCGGATGCTCGACACAGCGAGCACAGTAGCCATACTGGGTCCCTCACAACACAGTCAAGTTAAAAAGTCCTTTTTAATTGTTCAGGACATTTCATGAATTATAATTAACAAAGATTCATTAATTAACTTGACCATCAGATGCGCTTAACTATGTCCTATATGTACAATGATTGAACGCATTCATTTATATTGCGGAGGTTGATGATTAAGGAAGACCTGCTTTATCTCTGCACATGGTACTAAAAGTTACGTCCTATTATGTTATTTATATAAATCTATACTGGAATCAAATGTTCACATCAAACATCCGGCCATGCAGGCTTCATTTTTGTACGCATTCCAAGTTCTTCCTCTGAAGAACTGTCAATGTTCGGAAGCTCTAATGTCGTATTTAAAGATTGTCCTTCTGGATGCACTGTAGCGTTGTTTAGCTTCGGAAAAATTCTATTGTTCATTTCATCCTGGTCCCGGAGTTGCTCTTTGGCATCTTGATCCTCCCATTTGGAACTAGCGTGTCTGGCACGATTTTTTCTAATTCCAACGTTAGTTCGCTACAAAACAGACGATAAAAATCTTGTATCAAATGAATTTGACTGAAAAGTTTGTTTTAAAAATCAAAACTCCCACTTTATAGGTCAAAGTGCTTACTAAATGAGAACAAAGAAACTATTCTAGCTATTGGCGGGTGTTTCAAATAAAATATTTTATTTTTAATGTAACAAAAAGGATTAAACGCAACAACTAACCTGTGAGGTACAAAAGTAACGACATAGCCATGGTTCTGCCAAAGGAACTCGAAAGTCTGGTACTTTTAGGTATGATATGTAAGGAACTGACCATTCTTCTAAATCTTCGCCGTCTACCGAAATCCCTCGAACTACAACAGCGGACACACATCCCAAAAGTACTGAGCCTATGGCTCCAAAGCCTGTTGTTATCCATTCACTTGCCGTAGGCGTATCTACATTTCAAACGAGAAAAATAAGCTGGCAGCCATATTTGTCTCAAAAAGCGCAATTAAACTGCAAGTAACTGTGAGTTCGACGTCATTCACGAACTTTTCCACCCTATGCGTAAAGTGGCGCTTCAAAGGATTACATAGTAGGTAAATTCTTAACTTCTTGCTTACCCAATACTATAAAGAGATCGTAAGCCATCCAAATACCTCTCCAAGCTAGCACGCAGCCAACAAATGAAATAAGTGTAAAAAATTCCATGATGAAGTAGCCACATTTTCCTGTCATGTCGTTTGACAATTTTCTAAATCTCCAGGGTTGACTTATACACATGACGAAACATATTCCATAGCCCAGGCACTTGAAAAATAAGGATTTTATCATTCACTATTTGGTAGACCCGATCCACCTAACTACAAGACAATGGAAGCAAACGAAACAACAACAAATTATAAAACTCACTAATGATGCCATGGCGGATTTCATCAAATCGTCCGGATATAGATACAGATCACACAGATTCCACAAACCTCTCCAGCAAAGGACAACCAATGAAGCAACCCAGCCGACTGTTAGTAAGCAGTCTGACAAGTACCGGAACCGATCTTTGGGCTACAAAAAAATTGGTTCCTTCATTTTCATATTCTAACATTCATCTAATCTAATATTTATCGAGCAAGATAACCCGCTTCGGCTTCATATTCAATAGATAGAGATAGAAACAATGAAGCTTCTTGTAAATCTGTGAATATAAGGTTGCCTTTTGATCCCCATTATCACGTTATAAATGATGATGGATGGTCGTTCACGCAGTGAAATAAAACTTGGTGACCTGCACGAACTTTTAATGTGCATTGCATAGTGCATGGTACATTAAATACACAACTTATATTGAGTTTAGTTTAAGCTGCTTGAAAAACTTTCCATTTCTATGCAAAAATTTTGTCGTCTACAGCGTAGAGTCTAGATTAGCATTTGAGTAGGCAAGCAAAAAACAGAATGCATGGGCATGTATGCATCTATTTCGTATTATGATAAAATCATCATACCAGCGTCTTAAAACGGAGAGCGCAATCATGAATAGTAAAAGCTTCATCTACTCCACATAACAAAGGAGGTGCCAGAACATTGGACAGGGTTCTTCCCAATAAGTTGAGCACAATGCCAGAGGATAGGGACACAATGGCGGAAACTGGACCTAGGCCGGTATACATATCCAACAACTGCCACAATCCTCTCCATTGGTTTACAGAGCCCACTGAATGTAGTAGTAGTAGCATGCGGGTAAGTATGTAGAAAACTATATAATTTGTCCTCTCCGGATGAATCCATCGGCTCAATGGACTCTGAAAAAGATGGAGGACAAACGGTATGGAGTACCCTAGACCAATACTGAGCCAAGGGTCCACTTCCCATTTATTACTGTAGTAGTCCATGAGTTGCCAGACTCCTCTCCAGAATGCGATCCCCAAAGGGAACACAAAAAGAAAAACCATGACCACATCTCCCATGCGGTAACACAGGTCACTTCCATCATTCCTAATACTTGTACTTGTGATGCTCAGTTTCCTCATGTTAGGCACAAAGTGAGGATCAGAGCCAACTGGAATACACTCACCTCCAGTGGATCCATGTTTATTACTACTACTACTGTTGGAGTTCTTTTTAGATTTCACTATTTGAACTTTTCTACTACCCGTCTCCATTTTGAATAGTTATATGATTAGTTGGTATGATTGTCTAAAGGCACAAAAATTTTGACACTGAAAAATTTTTGTGTGCACGTGAGTGTAAGAGTAGCATACAGCAGTGCACACTGTATGGTTAAGAGTGAATCCACTGAAAATTTTGAAAATTATGTAGTTTCGGACTTGGAATTTCTACATTTTTGCATAGAATGGTACTATGATTCGGGACGGGCAGAATCCATGTTAATATTTATGCTGTCAACAACCAAAAACTTATCATCATGGTATCATCATTGAATCAAACAGTAATGATCAATATTATATTGCCCATCACGCGTGATGCTAATGATGATGTATGAGACAGTTTGTGTTCAATCTTCCATACTCTGGTGTAGACTGAGCAGTTGACTATCGTTTTATGGTAAGGCAGCAACACAAACAAAGTAGTTTTAAATTTCCATTCCATATACATATGTAAGTTGTAGCACGTTCAAAGTGTGCTATGCCCATATATAGTTTAGATGGTTCTCATCATTCCCTTTTTTGCAATGTCTGACTGACTGACTGAACTAAATCAAAAAGTTTACATGTGGTTTGTGCCCATTGAATTCACATGGTTTTAAAAGTCATCGCTGGGAGTATTTTGTGTACTGGAGCAGTCAGTGACTGCGTTATAAATTCCTTGTGTGTGTGTACATGATTATGTCAAACTATACTTAAATCGAAATTGGCTTCTGTGTACTGTTGTAATGTAGTAGCAGCTAGAACTTGATGATTTAATGATGTTTTTCCATGGATGGGTGAGCATGTGAGTATCTCACCTCTCGAAATGATTTTTCCTGGAAAAAACATGTCATGGTGTGAATTCATCTGTCCCAACCGAATCAAATGCAACCTTGTCATGTGGCCATTCAATTTTTTTAAACTAGAGCTCCAAATTAAAAATGTCAGTACCTATCGTATGAGCAAATTTTTAAAAATTCGTCCTAGAAAGATGAAGCAAAAGGTTATGTTTGGTAAAACCCGGTAAACCTTGCAACCATTTTTAGCGACTCAGTCTTTTGAATTGCAACGTTTTTAAATTACCTCTAACAGGTTGTTTTCTATAGAAACTTTTTTCGTACAAATATTTATAATTTTTTAAATTTTTTATCGACCCAACATGGTGAATTCATTAGTGTTTCTGACGCGTCAGTGTATAGGCGTTCAAAGTTACATGAAAAATCGAAGCGTGAAAAAAAGAGTCTAAAATAATAATACAAGAAATCAATTTTCAAAAGCCTACATATTGTTCAGAATTTTTGCTCCATCCATCCACTATTAACATTTCTAAGCATTTAGCTCTAGTCTATTTATTGTAAATATCTTTATTGCAATTTGCAATAAAATCTATGCTCCTAGTAAGTTATAGCTATAATATTTCCAAAAAGTTCCAAAAAGTTTGTTTCCTAATTTGATATTTATAAAAGCTAGAAATTTAGTAATTTCAGGTACTAGTCTCGGTGCATTTTATTTTTCTGTTTACTTATTTATTCTATAGTAATAGACGGGTCATGTAATTATGCATCACAATTGGGGAAATATCATTGTAATTAAATTAGCATTGTTAGTTAGTTCTTGTTTAGTACTTTTCTGGCTACAAAATATCTCATCCATAGAACTGTTCGGTTTTTTCTAATAATTTTTTTAAAATACACTTTAATGCATTTTGTGAATGAATAGAGCGTTCCTACATGATCTCTATTATTTGTGGGCTATATAGTTGGTTTTCAAAGTAGTGCCCAATTTTAAACAGAGGTGGTCTGGGTTTTGTGTTGTACTGTACATAAATGGAGTTTTATGTGCTGTGTTAAAAAAGGTATGCATGCACGCACACAAAATTTTTACATAGGATTTGGGCTCTCAAATTCACTGCACGGCAAATTCGTCCATATCAACTTTGTTTTTAGTTTAATGGAATAAATATTGGGCAAAATATATTTCTTTATGATGACATTTTTTTAAGCCAGAGATATTAGAGCCCTCAAATTGTCAGCTATGCCACTTGTAGTTTCTTTGCATACAATCGCTCAAAAAGTTGTGGTAATCCAATATGGGAAGGAATCAAGGGCAATAAAAATGATGAAAGATCACACAAAACAGAATCTGATATGAGCAGCAGCGCCTTTATGAAAGAGGTCCTATAAACGTCCTATCGCTTTCAATCTACACGTTGATTCCAAATTCTAAATTGAAGACCGATATGATGATACAGATATGCGTACAAACGAAAAAAAAGTAGTAGATAAGTTATAAAATAACAGGAATAGAAAAATAAGGATAAAAGAGATGAGCAAATTTTGGCTATGAACTATAGGAGCTTGTACATTTTTGCATTTTATACTTTGAATAACACGCAGATTTAGTTTGTATGTGATTCACTTTGATGAAAAGATTAAATTAAGCTAATTAATGTCCAGAAAATAAATTTATGACTCCAGCGACACAAACTATTCATTTGCTTCAGCCAATCATAAAAATATCAAGTCTCCAGAATGATGAATATGATTTTAATTCTTCAGATGGTCTCGCTCATGAGTTTCTTTTATAAATATGCTCGTCCATAAGTAAACATTGCACAGACATAGTATAAAATTTAAAACTTTTCCTTCGTCAGTCAGCTAGTTGAGTTACAAACACATGAGATTCATATTTGTAAACATATTAGTCCATTCACAATTTTGAAGTCTTGCTTGGGTAAAATTAAATCTGCCTAGGTTTTAACATGGATGATGAACTAGTTTTTCGAGACTGTACCATATGATACTGCTGGACCACTCACAAGTATATATAAAAACTGTTGCCGAACAAAATATATAGACAGATTCAAGAGGATCCCATTTGATTGATGTTAGACCGTGTGCGGATTCACAAAGGCATAATGAGGTCATTTTTCAAGTTAACTTTAATTTCCATAAGCTTCATCTCTCAGTTTTAAATCTTGCCATATTGAATCATTGTAACTTCTCTGTAATTGACAGTCATGGCCAACTTGTTTGACTAATTGTTTATACTAATCTTCCTATGCATACTAAACATAGTTCTTGTGTTCGCTAAAGCTGCAAACCATTAAAAAAAATTCAAGTAGTTGTACTTCTGCTATAAATGTTAAAACAAGCATTGGCAAACGGTATACAGCTATTATGCAGCATACTACAGTATTAATATAAAATTTAACATAATACGTTACGCACACACCTATTTTTACGACTATCAATTTCATCACCAGCTTAAACGATAAACAATTTTAAATTATGCAAATCTCGTGTGATAATATCAATTAACATTATTGCATACTTAAAATAAATATGGATAACGAAGCAACATAATCTCGCAAAAGGTGTTTGAAGGTTTTTAGAAATCTTATGTTTTACATTTTCTCACTCGAAGAAAAGTGCCAATAAATGCGACCAACAGCTTCAAGAATGATTTAAATTTTCAATACTTAATAACAAAAAATCTTATTTATTTCAAAAACATTGATTTTAAAAGTACTTTTTCAACTTTTAATCATCCTAGAAATGATTTAATTAACGGAAAATTAACAAATAATTATAGTTTGCTCTTTCTCTTAAATTAGTTCATACACATTACACTTGATTCATCCATAGATGGCGGTAACACCTTGTCTGCAGTTTTGGTGGCAACATATCAGTACAAAATCGTATTAGCACTAAAGCATCAAAGTCAAGCAATTCGGAACGAAAGGAATTGGAAATTGGAATAGAAGGGAAGTGGTGAAGTGGAGCTGATTGTCTTTTTCAAATCCAATTTCCACCAATTGAAAATCTTTATATTTTTACAACTTTTGGGGGTCAAAACGTCAAAAGCAATACGACTTCCATTCTGGCTGACTGACTAAACAGTTGGACTTTGATTATTGAATTTAAGACAAAGTCATAAATCCGGGTAGGCGAGTGATTTGTAAAACATGTTTTCTCCTTGTTTCGAAATAATAACTGTTTAGATCGGTCAACCGAACCCGGAGTTACACTTAGGTGTGAATCATAACTTAGTTAACTTATCTAATCATTGTTATCGTTAACAAACAACCTTTATCCTCTAGATAGATCCTTGCGTTCGCTGCTCGGCTTTCGAAATCTGAAGGCATATTTGACTTTAGGACATTGACGCCTCATTATGTAAGATTTGGTTCAAAAGATACAGCTATATTGATAGTATTAAAAATATATTTTTGGTTTGATCGGGATCTTCGTATTATTATGTTTGTTATCTCAGTCAACGTTTAGTTTGGGTCTGTGTGGAACTTCATCGTGACCGGAATTACACAAAAGCCCAATAGGATCCTCACTAGAGAATCTTAAACCGTCGTAGCTTTGGTGAATCGCCGACCTTTTATTTCTCGGACCCTGTTAAAGTTGATCAGTTCATCAAAATGGACATTCCAAGCGTACCTAGTCCTGGAATCTTCAATCTTCCCAGCATTGGAACACCTTTGCATCAACCAGAGGAGGATCTCATGCTCCCACAGACAATGAGCTCATCTCAAATGAACAATTCTAACAATCTCAGCTCTAATAACAACTCCAGCAACAATTCTGGCATGGGATCGAACCATTTGTTCATGAATCCTCATGTCCTAATGCAACCTCAAACTCCTGTAAGCCCCGTTGGGATTTTGGGAAGGAAAATGTTCTCAAATAACTTTTCAATGTTTTTTTATCTTTCAGAATCTTATGAGCCCTGCTGTGGGAATGGCAGGTCCCTTGTCGGGGATGCAGCAACCACCTAGTGTTAGTCAACCTATGAGTATGAACATTTATGGAGCACCATCTACCCCGATGACACCAATGACTCCCTCGTCTGCTGATCCTGGTATCGTTCCTCAACTTCAGTAAGCTGAAACTTTGTATTCAAGTTTAACTGAACATCAGATAGTCGTCCAGAGCTTTTATTTGTATGTGTTTTGCATCTTTGTAGAAACATAGTGTCAACAGTTAATCTCGGATGCAAGTTAGACTTGAAGAAAATAGCCTTGCATGCCCGAAATGCTGAGTATAATCCTAAGCGGTTCGCCGCTGTGATCATGCGAATTCGGGAACCTCGTACTACAGCCCTTATATTTAGTTCTGGCAAAATGGTTTGTACTGGGGCTAAAAGTGAAGAAGATTCTAGACTGGCCGCAAGAAAATACGCTCGAATTGTCCAAAGATTAGGTTTCAATGCGAAATTTTTAGATTTTAAGATTCAAAATATGGTTGGCAGTTGCGATGTCAAATTCCCTATAAGACTTGAAGGATTAGTGTTGACACATAGTCAATTTAGCAGGTAACGTAAAAAACTTCTCAATAAGACAACGTAATAAACTCATTAACAATATACTCTTGTTGATGTATTACAGCTATGAACCCGAGTTATTTCCTGGACTCATTTATCGAATGGTGAAACCTAGGATAGTGCTTCTAATTTTCGTTTCTGGCAAAGTGGTGCTTACGGGTAACTTGTTTTTTATTTTTTTATTATTATTTTAGAAGACTATTGGTAAACTTTTAACCTTTGTAATCTTCATAATTGTGAATTAGGTGCCAAAGTTCGTCAAGAAATTTACGAAGCATTTGACAATATATATCCAATTTTAAAGAGTTTCAAGAAGCAGTGATCAAATTGCGGACTTCAAGCCCACCAACTTCGTGGTTGTAATATAACAGTAATATTATTTAATTTGTAATAAATCGTGATCGTCTTTTTGTATTACTTTCTCACTCACGACTCAACGTGTATCCTTTCGTCAGTAAATTCATAGATAGACTTGGTTGACCTAAACCTGACATGTAGATGTGCAGTGTTTGATATTAGTAGCTTTTCTTTTTATGAATGATAAATAACATTCTTAAAATAATTAAATGTTGTTAATTTAGTTAAGAAATTAATATGTTGAACAAATTTTGATGATGTTGAGTACTAGGTTAGTTTCGATCACCAAAAAAAACTTGTACAGCGGGTGATCGTGCGCATGAAATTGCTATGTTAGTGTAGTAGTGTGTCAGTGTGCGTACTTCAGTGTAGGGGCAGTCATTACATTGATTTTATTTTTTAGACTTTTTCATCAATATTGTGTTTCTCATAGAAATAGATGTACTATATATGTGTGTTCCTTAAAGAAACCTTTTTACAGAATTTCCCAGAATTTTTGTTTATAGATTTAAAAAAAATTGAAAAAAAACTT
>Ga0210040_10002295_pt1 | contig 27195 bp, 37 predicted proteins | sample CryGeyCG12114_NA_FD_185462 | JGI IMG/M metagenome (GOLD analysis project Ga0210040, IMG submission 185462) | Groundwater microbial communities from aquifer - Crystal Geyser CG19_WC_8/21/14_NA (SPAdes) (version 2) | ecosystem: Environmental > Aquatic > Deep subsurface > Groundwater | place: USA... | reverse complement strand
CGTTGCGTGCCCAAGGACCGGCCCATTTCCAGTCCCGCCCCATCGCTTCCCAATCAGGCATGGCCTGCAGCCGGATGCGCGAGCCGACGACCGCCTCCGCCCGACGATCCATGCCACCCGAGATGATCGGGTTGTTGCGGACCAATTCGCGAGCACGCCCCACGATGGCTGGGCGATCGCCGAGATGCTCGCGATCCACCTGACCCAGCCGCGTGGTCCAACCGGCGAACTGGCGCTGGTTGCGGCGCGCCGCTTCATAGGGGCGGTCGCCCATAGGCAGCGCGTAGACGCGCGTGCCGTCAGGCTCCCCCTCCAGAGCCTGACGCGCCGGCACCAACTGGTAGGCGGTGCCATCGGGCCATGCGACGCTTCCGTCCGCCTTTACGCGGACGACAGGCTTTCCCGCCATCAGAGCCGGATGCGCGCCGACATGAATCGTCGCCGGGGAAGGGTGCCGGCCGCTGTTGCTTCAAGCGCGGCGATCTCGCTCATCAAGTCCGCCTCGAGCGCGGCGAGGTTGCTCGGCGTGATCTCTTGCATCCGCATGAGGCGATCGCCTTTGCGAACCTCGGTAACCCGCTCGCCGGTTACCACCTGACGGTGAGCGGTTCGTACTTCCGCGAGCCGGGCCTTCAGATCGTCAATCTCGGCCATTGCCAGTGGGTCTCCGGTTCATGCGCTTGTAGCGCTCGAAAATGCTCTCACGCTTCGGCTCGGCTTCGGTCGGCTCGCCGCGCGAACCGCTAGGATCACCTCCCTTCGTCAAGCTGATGGGGCGCGCCCACGGCGGGCGAACATCGCCCAGCCACAGATCCTTGCGATCCGGCTTCAACATCAGCCGCACCGCTTCCTCGTAGCCGAACAGGTCGAGGCTCTCGTTCGGGCCTTGGCGCACGAACCTGCCGTCGACCAACGGCTCGTTGAAATATTCCTCGTAGTAGTCGGCCGCGATCCCCGCGGCGAAGTGGCACTGCCCAGGCCCTCCGTCGGTCACCGCCAGCCGCTCGAGCGCGAGCTCCTTCAGCTGGTGAGCGCCGAGCGTCCATTCCTGCACCTCGGGCTTGATCGGCTTGCCCTTCTCGTCCTTCGTGATCCGCGTCGGCTTATCCGGCAGCGGTGCCGCTTTCGGGTTGGGTGAGCCTTGGATCAGCTTCACGCGGGACCATGGCTGGCTGGGGCTTCCCCAGAACAGCCCGCGCTTCAGGCACCGCCTGGCGAACTCACGGCCCATCCACGTCACGTTGCCGTCCGACACGTCGATGGCGACAGCGGCGACCGGCATGGCCAACTCGTCTTCGTACCCATCGACCGGGAACCGCCGCAGCAGCACCTGGTCGATCAGGGTATCCATCCAGTCGTCGATCCGCTCGCGGGTCCGGATCTCGCGCGAGATCCCATCCACGGTGCGCTGCAAGATCGTGGTCCGATCGAGCCACCATGATCGGTTCTCGCTGTCCCACGCCCGGAACGAGACGTCGAACTTGGCCTGTCCGACGTCCACCGCTGCAGTGATGAACAGCGCCTCCGCTGGGAAGAGCCCGCGCGGCAGATCCTGCTTGTCTGCACGCCTGTTCAGCGAGGCCGCGCTCACGCCTTCAATGTCCGCCTTGCCCTCGAATATCTCGCCCAGCTGCTTGGACATGAACTCGCGCAGTGCCTTGCCGGCGGTCTTGCTGCCGCCGCTACGCTCGAACTTGGCGAGCGCTTCCTCGAGGCCCTTCGCGAGCTCCACCGCCGGCGACGTCTTGATCATCAGCCCGTGCACCCAGAATCCGCGATCCGTGTGCGGGTCAGACGTGCCCTGGATGCCCTCGTACACATCGAGATGCTGCCCCCGGTGCATCCACCAGCCATTGGCGCCGGCCTCATCGACCATGGCGAAGCGCTGCTCGTCGGACAGAACCACCCCGCAGTGCGGGCAGGCCATGCCAGCCTTCCGGCCTGCGATCTCCATCCGGCGGTCCACGCTGCTGCCCTTGGGCGCGCGCTGATAGTCGAGCGTGAACTGCGGCACGTCCGGCCAGAACTTCGTCGCGTGGGCCGCCGCGAAGCGCAAGCATTCGGCGCAGCGCATGATGTAGATGCCGCGGCTTGTGGTTTCCCACGCCGCCGCCGTGCCGGCGCGCCAGCCCTTGTCGGGGTGCGACAGGATCATGCCCTTGCGCCGGCGCCCGACGTTCTTCTGCCGGCCCTTCAACTGCGTCTTCGGGCTCTCACCGAACCGGGTCCATGCATCCGGCTCGTCCATGACGCCGAAGTAGAACTCGCGGTTCGTGAAGCTCGATGCGTTGGCAGCGAGGAACTCGATCAGGTATCCGCTCACCCGCTTGCGCGTGTCGGAATCATCCGAGCGCCCCTTGCCGACCTTCGCCTGCAGCCGCGGATGATCCTCGAACAGCGGCCGGATGGCGCCTTCGGCGTATTCCTTCACCGCCTTGTCACTGCCCAGATACCAGGCAACACGCCCCATCGGGCCAATGTCGATCATCTTGGCAACGAAGTTCTCGGCAATCGTGGTGCCGCCCGAGCGTGATGGCTTGACCATCACCACGAGCTCGACGCCGGGCTCGTCGAGCGCATCCGATGCCGCGATGTTGTACGGCGTGCGCCAGCGGTCGTAAGGCACCAGTGCCCCACTGTCCGGAAGCCGGAACTTCCGGTTCTTCTCAGCCCAATCGAGCGTGCTGATCTTTTCGGGCGGGCGGAAGCGCGACAGCGCATCGGCCAGCAGGTTGAGCGGGTCGGCCAAGCACTCGCCAGAGCCTAGTCGCTCGAGCTCTCGGCTAAGCTGTGCCGGACTGAAGATTCCCGCCACGCAGCGCCTTCAATGCTTCCTCACCGGCGCGGCCTTGCGCCAGGATGAGGTTGTCGATCGCACTGCGCCACATCTCCGCATATTCGGGCGGCCATTGCCCGGTAGGATCCTGCTCGCGTCCGGCCTGCATGCCCGCCTGCAACATCCGGTTGAAGGTCTGTTCGATCACCGCCGCAGCCGTGTCCGCGCGGAGCAGGAAGCCTTGTGCCTGCTGCTCCTCGCGAACCACGCTCGCCGCGCGCACCCCCTCGATGATCTCGCGGGGACTCATGTCGTCCGGCAGATCGTCGAGCGCGCTGCCGGCGATCGCCTTGCGCAACCGCCTGGCCTGCTCGACCTGCCGGCCGCGCACGCTCTCGAAGTGCTTGATCAGAAATCGCACGGTTGGCGCCGGCTTGAACTCGTAGCCGATTCCTTGGGCGCCGCGCTCGAATGCGCCGCTCTCCTCGAAGCCGGGGACCTCGTCGCACCAGCGCTTCAGGATCTTCCAGTTGACGCCGAGCAGCTCGGCCATCGGCTCGCGGGTCAAGACCTTGCTGCGCAGCGCTTGCGCCTTCGGCAGCGCCGACTGTAGCAGCTTGATGCGTGCGGCAGGAGAGGCGGCGGGCCGCGCCATGTCAGGCTGATCTGGTGGAGATCATGCCGAGTTCTCGCCCGCGGCGCAGTTCGGCATTTGCGGTTTCATCGTCGAAAACTGCTTGCACGTCAAGACCGTCGCTTTCCGAACTCGTCCAGGTCGACGCCAGTGGCCTCGCAGCGGGCGATGATGCAGTCGCAGCCTTCGATGAATTTGCGGTAGATCGCGGAGTTGTCGGTCACCGCGGCGCGGGCTGCGCGGCGCAGCGGCAGGTTGTGGATCACGACGTATTCGAAGATGCGCAGCACCCGCGTTTCCATGCCGCTCTGCACTGATCGCAGCGCGCGGCGTGCCTCGAGCTCGCCAAGGTGGCGCGCGGCCGGATGCTGGCTCAGGCTCACACCACTGGGCGAACCGGGCATGCCGCTGAAATTGCTGGCCTTGTACCGGCCGGAGATGCCGGCGCGCTCGTGGCAATCGGCGTACCAGATGCAGGCGACCAGCTGGTCATCGCTCAGCTTGCCCTGGTTGTGCAGCCGCGCGACGATCGAGGTTTGGACCCGGCGCACGGTGCGGATGGCCCGCACCGACCCGTCGACCGTCTTGGCATAGTACGGCCGGCTCTCGCCCATTCGCTCCCATTCGGGCGTGGGCGCGATCACCGTGTCCTGGCTGCTCTTGAGGTCGCCGCTCAGCACGCGCTGCTCGGCCTCGTGGCGGATCATCTCGATGTTGCGGTCGGCCTGATCTCGCGAGATGAGCCCGGCGACGCGCTGCTGCTCCGCACGCTGCACGCTACGCGATGTGTCTGGCGCCATCCCGTGCCCATGCCGGCGGAAGATCGGGCCGAGAGACCGCGTGATCTCCCGCTCCTCGCGCCGGTCAAAGGCGTTCAGAAAGCGCTCGTCGGCGTCATCCTGCTTGCGGTCCATCACTCGGTTCCCTTCACGTCGAAAGCCTTCTCCGCCAGCTGGTCGAGCAGCTTCCTGTCGCCCCACGAGGTCAGCCAATCCTTGTTGATGCACACCGTCTTGCCGCCGGTGGCGATGAAGGCGTTGCGCGCGGCCTCGCGCGCCTCCTCCGGGCTCGCCTCGCGCATCAGCGGCGCGTACCGGGTCAGGGAGGTGCGGCCTCGGCTCACCCGCAGACTCCCATCTCATCGCAGAGATAGCCGCCGATCTCAGCTGCCTCACGGCGCTCGTCCAGTTCGAAGCGGCGCTGCACGCTGTTCTTGGTGCGCAGTCGAAGCTCACCCATGCTGTCGACGAACCACTCTCGCGAATGATCGCCGCGGCTGATCAGCGCGTCGTTGTAGCGGCGTGCCAGGCGGTGGACCTCGCTCATGCCCACTGCCCCGGCAGAAGGCGCGGCCGCCGCGGCGAGAAACTGCCGCATTCGGCGCAGCGCGCAAGCAAACCTTCGCCCACCATCACTCGCGCGATCGGCGGAGAGAGCCTGTCGATCGCATCCTGGTCGCGCTCGCCGGCGCGCAATGCCGCACGCGCCTCATCGACGCGGGCGTTGAGCTCTCTGCGAACGACGACCTCGGCTTGCTGGCGAGCTCGGACCGGCTCATCGGCCCGGCGCCACTCGGACGCGAGGCCAAGCAGTTCCTGGATCGTGGGATAGAACCGGAAGCGCGGGTGGACCTGTTCGTTCATCCAATTGATGCAGGCTCGCGGCAGGTGGCCGAGATGCCGCACCATGTTCTCGATCTTGATGGCCCCGGTTGCGAGGTCAGCCGTCTGACGAGGCATGTCCGACATCAAGCGCATGAACTCGAGCAGATGCTGCTCGTCGGTTGGCGGAAGCGCCGGCGGCGTGGATTGAGCGTATCGCTCGACATTGCCCAGCGTCTCATCGTCCAGCCGCGCGGGCAGGTTCGCCAGCCTCGCCAAGGCCGAGCCTTCGGTCGAGCTCGCGGGTGAAGCCGTCTCGACGATCCGTAGTGTCGTTGCGTGGGCCTGATCCATTCCGTTGGTTCCCCTGTCGTTCGATGGCGTTGGACAGCCAGGTTCTGAAGGCGGCCTGCCAGTCCTTCATCGTGGTGCCCTTGGCGGCGTGGTAATCGCGGAAGCGCTGAAGCTCGGTGGCGAAGCGTGGCGGTCCCAGAGCATCCGCATGCTGCTGAGCGAGATCGGTGAGCACAGGCTGGAAGTTGGCTGGAAGCTGATGCGCGCGCTCTGGCGGCGCAGAAGAACCGTCAGGTTCTTCTATTACTTGTGTGGGTGTGGGTGTGGGTGTGGGGGCATTGCCGCGGGATTGCTGCGGCTGTGCCGCGGCATCTGGACTTTCCGTTTTATTCCAACGCTTTGCGGCTTTTTCCTGCTGTGACCGCCTCTTCTTCGTGACATAGTCGCGTTCTGAAGAGAGCTTCTTTTGCCGCCAAACCTTGCGCCTTCCGTCACGATCCCAGAACGCCATCACGGTGTCCTTGATCGTGCTCCACTCATCCGCGGAGAGCCCTGCCATGCGCGCGAGCATCTTCTCGTCGTCGGGCAAATCGCAGTTCGGCCGGCGCCACGCCTCCATGATAAGGAGCAGGTACGCGCCATGCTCCAGCGTCGTCAGGTGCCGTGTGTCCGCAAGGTACTTGTCGGTCCAGAGCATGAGCGCGGGGAAGTCAGCCATGAGCTCCCCGCACGACCTTGTAGGATTTCCGCCGATTACAGGGGCGGCAGAGCACTTGAAGATTGTCGTCTGTGTTGGTGCCGCCCTCAGCTAGCGGCAGGACATGGTCGATCTCGAGAAATGGGCCGGTCGACGAACACGCGCCGCAGCGATGACCGTCTCTTGTCAGGATGCGCTGACGGATATTCTGCCACCGGCTACCCTTGATACGAGCCGCACGTTTTTTTCGAAGGGCAGCGTGGCGGAGCCTGTGGTGGCGCGTCCAAGCGCGCATCGCCAGCTCAGCGACAACCGGATGATAAAGGCGACCGTCGCTGCACTTTACGAAGCCGCGAAGCGCACCGGCGCGATGTTTGGCCCACGTTCGCTTTTCTCGGCCGAGACCGACCAGCCGCATCAGGACGGTGTCGTTGTCGGGCAAACTGGCGGCCGGGATCTGGTGCCATGAAGCCGCCCAGAGCAGCACAGCGTACCAGCACGCCTCAGGCTCCTCTTCGGCCGACAGGTTGCTGTCGCGCAGCCGCGCGACGTGCAGGGGCATGAAGGGGAAGTCCTGGAGATCGACTTCGGCATCGATGAGGGGAGCGGGAGCGTTCATGCGGCCCGTCCGCAGCGTCGGGCGAGGTCGCGTATCTCGGTCTCCAGCGCAGCCAGCGTGAGTTCGACCTCAGCCTGCATGGCGCGGTACTCGTTGGCGAGGCGCTCGTAGCGGTCCTTCCGCCCGCGCAGCGTGCGTCTATCGGTGCGCAAGGCGGCAAGCCGGTCGGCCTCCGCGATGGTGAGGGAGGCGAAGCTGCTCATGCTGCCTGGTCGATGCCCAACAGGCTGAAAAGTGTCGGCACGGCCGCCTTGCGCTCTGCTTCCTGCAAATAGCGCACGCTATGCGCGAAGTAGTCGGGGTTCAGCTCGCTGCCCTGACCGCGGCGGCCCTTCAGAAGTGCCCGCATCGGCACGGTCCCGAGACCTGCGAAGGGATCGAAGACAAGCTCGCCTTCCATGCTGAACCGCTCGATCAGGCGATCGACAATATCGAACTGAAGGGGGCAGACGTGCTTCTCGCGGCCTTTCGCGACCTGCTCGGCATTGAGCGTCCGCATGCGGACCACATCGTCCCACGTATTCGGATCGTGGGCGCCCGGGGCGAGGCTCATAAAGGTGCGCGGCAGGTGCCCGCGGCTATCGTTCTGTTCTCGAGCTTCGATCGTCTCCCCGATCTGAACATGGGCCTCGAAGTCATAGACCATCTCACGGGTGCCTTCGGTGAAGGCTTTCACCAAGGGACCCACGCCCATCTGTCCGAAGTGCTCCACGGCCGCCGAAAGCTCGGCCGGCATCGCAAGCCGCTCGCCGCTGGATCGCCAGAATGCGTGAGCATCGATCTGCCAGCGCGCCAGGCTGTAGGCAAATGGCTCCTTGCGAACCGGCACATCGGCGTAGCCGCGGCTCCGATCACTCTGCGGCTTGCGCATCAGCAGAACATATTCCGGAGAGCCGACGCCCATCTTGGTGCTGTCTTTCAGCATCTCCGAATAGGAGAGCCGGTAGGTCTGATTGTTCTCCCGAACTACGTCCGTGTTGACATGGATCATGCCCATGTATTGGAAGCCATGACGCATGTAGTGCTCGATGCACTTGGCGTGGAACGGGTTGACTGTAGGCACGCCTTCGCCGGTGACGCTGCCGAACATGATCCGGTCTTTTACATGGATGCAGGCCATTCGACCCGGGGCGCACGCGCGCAGCAGTTCCGGCGTGAGGAAGTCCATCTGCGCGAAGAAGTGGGCATCATCATCGGTGTGCCCGAAATCATTGTAGCTGGGCGTGTATTCATAGTGATTGCTGAACGGGACCGATGTGACGATCAGATCCAGCGAATCCTCGTCCAGGCGCCGCGCTTCCTCTACGCAATCGTTGTGCGCCAGCTTCCAGCCGGCGCCGGACATCTCCGCGCGTTCCACCCCGATACTCCTTTTCATGGCTTGGGCGGCAGCGGCGTGATTGAGGCCATACTTGCGGATGATCTCGGACATCCGCGCCTTCATCTCTTCGTCGCGCCGCCACTTCGCGAGCAGTTCGCGCCGGACCTGATCCTCGGTCTCGGCGTAGATGATATCGATCACCACCTGGCCAGACTGCAGGAACCGGTAGATACGGTGTATCGCCTGTATGAAGTCGTTGAACTTGAAGCCCACGCCCGTGAAGATCGCTCGGTGGCAGTGGCGCTGCAGATTGGAGCCACTGCCCAGCATGATTGGCTTGGCAGCAAGTCGCGCTAGCTCCCCATCAGCAAAGCGCCGGACGATCTCCTCGCGCAGGTCCAGGTCCTGCGCGCCGTAGACAGATTCGACACCCGGCAGCTTCTCTAGAGCCTTCCGTTCGTCTTCCAGGTCGTGCCAGAGCAGGAAGTGGTCATCAGGATCCTCGGCCATGATCTCCGCGACCTTGGCCACGCGAGCGTCCAACGTCCGACGCTTTTCCCGGCTCGCGCCAACGACACCGATGGCGTTGTCTCTGAACAGTGCCGCCTGACCGAAATTGTCTGTCTTGCCGCCGCCAGTGATATCGGTTTTCACCTCGTGCCAGCGCACGATCATCTGCGGCTGATCGTAGCCTTCATCGCTGAACCCAAGGTCGCTGGGGCGCTGCAGGAAGACGGCCCAGCTGTTCACCCAAAGCCAGAACTCATCCTCTTTGTGCGGATAGAGATTGAGGTCGTTCGCCTTCTCGCTGTTGCGCTGGAAGAAGCGGGTTAGGGCCTGCCCGGTGTCCATAACGCCGAGGAAACCGGCGTAGTGGATCAGCTCCTTGTAGCGGTTCGGGCTCGGCGTGGCAGTGGCAACGAAGCGATATGGGACAGCCCCGAACAGCGGCAGGAACTCCTGGAAGGTCTTGGAGCCGTAGCTGCGCAGGACGCTCGCTTCATCGAGGCTGCAGACCATGAAGCGGCTCACGTCAATCTTGCCGTCCCGTACGCTCTCGTAGTTCGTCAGGTAGAGGCCGCATTCGTCGCCGGTCTTGTCAATATCTGCGTCCGACTTCACGAAGTGCAGGGGCAGGCCCAGCTTCTTCGCGTCGGCTATGAACTCGCGGCGCACGCCGAGCGGAGCGACAATCAGCCCCATGATGGGTTGCGGCGGATCGCCCCTTGCCACCCTTTCATGCTCAACCTTGTCAAGGATGATGTTGCAGATGAGCAGTTGCTGGATGGACTTGCCCAGCCCGAACGCCTCGAAAAGCGCGCGCCGTCCGCCTTCAACCGCCCAACGGATGATGGCTCTCTGGTGAGGCTTGATTTCGTCCCCGGTCAGGAGATGTGTGGGCACATCGGCGAGTGCGCACCTGAACCCTGCCGGTTGCGCGATTGGGGCCTTTGCCTCAAGAAAGTCGAGGTAGGATCTCACGCCGCGCCTCCCAGCACCGGCACCAGCACCTCTGCCTCGCGCCAGGGCGTCTGCACCCCCTCGCGCGCCAGCAGATAGTCAAGGATTCCGAGCGCATCCGCGTCGTCGTTCGTCTCGGGGCGCCATCCGAATGAGCGGCAGCGCTCGATGCACAGGGCCTTCAGCTTGTCGGTGGCAGAGCCCTTCCCCGTCGCCTTGCGCTTGCGTCGCGCATCGGCGTTGGCCTCGTTGACGATCGCCGAACCGATGAAGTCCTTGCGCCAGCTGGCCACGTTGATCTCGGTGACCTTGCAGCCTCGCGCGAAGGCGTAGCTCTCCACGTGCGCCGCGAGGCCGGAGAGGACCCGCAGCGTGTCGATGTTCGTGGCGCCCTGCAGCTGCATCGGTGCGATCGGCGCCTCGAAGCCGATAAGGTCGAAGCGTGCGATCCGCTGGAGGTCGAGCAGGTTCTGATGCAGCTTGGCAAAGGTGCCGCCCCGCGACGTATATTCGCTGCCGAGCACCCAGCGGCCGTGCGCGGGCTTGGACATGCCAGGCCCCCACACCGCCCAACCGGTGCTTCTCTTACTCAAATCAAGCGCCAAAACTATCACGCCCTCCTCCCGTGGTTCGGGTGAAAGCCGTGTTCTACTTCAGCCTTTTCGCGAGCTAAGGCGGCTGCCGACATGCTGCCGTAGCGACCCAAATATTTGGTGCCGTAGTTGATCCCGATCTGGGCGATCCACGCACCGTCTTGGGCTTGGTAAACGCCAGTAGGGCTGGCAGAGTTCTTCGTCCGACGTTTCTGGTTCCGGCGGTTCTCGAGGATCGTTACGGCGCGAAGGTTACACGCCCGATTGTCAGATCGACACCCGTTGATGTGGTCCACTTCGATCGGCCAGAAGCCGTGCAAGATCGCAAACGCTACCCTGTGGGCCAATACGTTTCGATCAAATATCCTGCCACCAAGGTAGCCATTGCTCCCAGCCCCTTTGATAGCCTCCTCTCCGGCATATCGGCGGTTCCATGCCCCACACCGAACGGCCGCCGGATACATTGCGTCGCTGCTGAAAAGGTCGGCTGTGCGCTCGCGCCAGAACAGCTTGCCAGTCTCCGGATCATACCGGAGGAGGCGCTGCAGCAGTGCAGGATCAAGTGGCTCTGTCATCTTGGGCATCGCGCGTAACGCTAGGCGAAGCCAGCGCGGACGCGCTTGCCGGACACACGGCGCCAGCCCTTGGTGGCGTGCAGCACCATGTAGCCACCGTCGCGCAGTGGACGATATTGCTGCGGGGCCGCCTCGTAGTCAGGCAAGGCACGCAGCCGCTTGCGCTGCCAGCGTCGAACGAGGCTGCTCATTCTGCGGCTTCCTGCTGCGGCGCCTTCGCGCGCCTGCGCATCGCCTTGCGCGCGGCGGCGCCAGTGCCGGGCTTCGCCTCTTCGGCGGCGGCATCTAGTTCCGCTTGGATTTGCTCGACGCTTGGCCGCAATTGCTGCGCGGCGAGCTCTTCCTCGCTGGCCTCGAACGGGTCCTCGGCGGCATCGGCCAGATCGGTCTCGCTCCCATCGCTGGGCACGCCCATCTCGGGCAGCGTGGCGAGGCTGGGCCGGGCGCGCTTGCCGAGCGGCACCACGTTGTCGCCGGCCTTGCCCTGGGCGAGGGTCACCAGGTCCTCGGGCAATGTCAGCTTGCGGTGCCCCAGCGCGCCGTGGAGCGCGAGCAGGTGGTGATCGCGCTTCGCGTCCTCCATGCTCTCGAGCCCGACGATGAAGTTGAGCACGCCGCGCGGGAAATGGCAGTCATCCTTGATCCGCTTGTGCGGGTCCGCGAGGTCGCCCTTGATGGTCGAGAGGTGCGCGTTCTTCGGCTTGATCTCGGTGTCGTAGATTTCGAACGCCTTCGCGACGTCGGGCCGCTTGTATTCGCCGCTGACGCCAGCGCCCTCGCCGTCTTCCTTCTTCTCGGCCATGGCCATCGTCTCTTCCTTGCTAGGCCCGAGCAGCTCGTATGCTTCGGGCGGTGGGGGTTCTTTCGCGTCGCGGGCGAGGTAGATCCGGCCTTCCTCGGGCGGGATGATGTCGCCGGTCGCCGCGCAGGCTTCCTCGAGCGTGGCGCCGTCGCGAATGGCCCGGCGGAATATCCGAAGTTGCTGAGAGCCCCCGCTCATGCCGCCTCGCCCGGCCCGATGGCGAACAGCGCGGGGCACAGCATGCGCTCGACCGGCAGGCCGGCCTTCTCCATCTCGTCGATCTGATGGATGACCTGCAGCTGCAGGTTCGTGATGACCTTGCCCTGCTCGATGAGCTTTCTGCTCGCCTGACGGTGCCAGAAGCCCAGCACGGCCCACATGAGAAGCATGCCGCCGAAGAATGCCAAGGCTGGACCCAGGAAGCTCACGCGACCAGCTTCAGCTTGGCCGCGGCGCTCCGCAGGCTGCGGTCTTCGCACTCGCTGATCTCACGCCCGCCCGGGCTTTCCGGGTGTGTCGCCTTGCGCATTTCGACGCAGTACTGCCCGGCAATCTCAGCCAGCGTGTCGTGGTCGATCTCTTCCGAGGCACGGACGATCTGGAACCCGTCTGGCAGCAGTAGCGAGAGCAGGTCGGCCGGCGCATGCCCGCAGAGCGCATATACTGCGGCCATCGGAATGGCGGCCGCTGGCTTCTCACTGCCCTCTCGGGGGAAGTAGGACAGCAGTGTTGGGTAGGGGATCCCGCTGTCGAAGCTCAGCGCCTTCAGGCTGATGCCCCGACGATCCAGTTCGCGTCGAACCGACGCTTGGCGCTGCCGGATGATCGTGGAAACGTCACACATGATCGTGTCGCCCGAAAACGTTATAGGGGAGAACATGAAGAGGGGGATTGACCGAGGAGAATATGGAGGCGCCGCGGGTTCGCGGTTGCGGCGCCTCCATCCCACGGTGCGACCCGGGGGCCCGGCCGGCACAGGGGGTTCCCGCAACAGGAGTGCCGGCAAGAGGAATGAGAAGCGGCGCGCGCCGCGGGCAGATGCGATCTTCGCAGGCGTCTTCGCCCGGCTCGAAGCACTCAGCGCAGATCATATCGAGATAGCCCCATGATTAGGACCGAAGCCGTGCTTGGCGGCCTCTGCATCGCGTGCCCGGGCAGCATCGGTGAAGGTCTTGAAGCCACCCTGCCGGATCTCTCGCCCGTCGACGCCAACCGAAGCGACCCAGCGGCCTGCCCCCTTGTCGAAGAATACGCCGACCTTCCCGCTCGTGTTGCGGGGGCACATTCGCCTGTTTCGCATGTTGAGAGACCGGTTGGCCTCACGAATATTGCAGAGGCGATTGTCGAATCCATCCCCATTCAAATGGTCGACGACATCGGGCCACCGCCCAATCTGAAGGTATATTGCGTATCGGTGTGCGTACATCTTCCGATCAAGAATGGAGAGGTCGAAATAGCCATGCGACCGACGCCCGCTCGGCTTGCCAGAAAACCTCGTGATCCACGCCCTCCGTCTCCATTCCGCCGAGAAGGCTTCGGCCGGAGGATTAGTGGTGCAAGTAAACACGCCAGTCTCTGGGTCATAACTGAGGAAGTCCCGGCCCCACCGTTCGTAGAAGGCGCGGGATTCCTCAGCAGTGTAGGTCGCGCACCGCTTCATGCAGGCGACCCTCCCCGGCCGGAGCTTGACGCTTCTCGTCCGCGACGGACGTTTTCCCGGATCGTGACGGGCTCAAGATGGTCTGGGTTCACACAAGAAGGTGTGTGGCAGAGATGATCGAGAACCAGTCCCTCTGGAATAGCGCCCTTGAGGGCTTCGAAGATCACGCGATGAGCGCGGCCAGTTGTGCCATTTGCCCATACTCGCCCGTAGCCATCCTCATCGCGGGCGCCGGTCCATATCCAGCATTCGCCATAAGAGCCCTTCTCGATGCGGCCACTTACTCGGTCCATCAAGGATGGGCGTGGCTTGGACTCCCCGCGTCGGCGGCGATGGTAAGAATCGATAGCGACCTTTCGCCTGCACTCCCGACAGAACGCTCGGCCCGACATGTGCTGTGTGTTCTCGAGCGAGTGCTCGTGCCCACAGGACCACGCCCCAGTCATGCGAGACCTCCCCGAGAGGCACTTGAAATGCCTCTCGGTTCGGCCATCGTGCGGTTGTCGAGACCCGCACGAAAAGAGGCACACCTATGCATCCTGACGACCTGCAGATTGCGTTGGCGCAAGAAGCCGCGACGCTCGCCGCAGCATGTGCAGTGTCGCTCGCAGAGCTTGGATTGCTGCTCCCGGGGCGATCCGAAGAAGTCGAAGCAACGCTCCTGCGGGTGGCGAACCTTTGCCGTTCTGCAGGCGCCGATGTGGAAGAGACGAGGGTACGGGGCTACGCTGAGCAGGTTCAGCACTGGCGAGAAGCCTTGCCGCCACCAAGGCACGAGCCCGGGCGATAATCTGCTCGCGAGAGCCCAGGACTTCGCGGTCCACTGTGCCGATCTCGGGGCGCCAGTCGCTCATGCCGCGTCCGCCTGGGGTGAAGTGGCGACAGAAGCCTTGCGACCCCTGCCGCCGCCCCTACCGTGCAGCTTGTCACAGCGCGCACGGAGATCGATCACATGGAAAAAGGTACAGTCGCAGCCGGACCTGAGACTTCGCTGGCACTCGCCAATTGGGCGTCGAGCGCCTTGGCAATGCTCATTGCCGACCTGCGAAGCAGGCGCCTCGTCGATGAGGATTTCGTCACGCACCTCAGCGACCAGCTTCAAGATCTTGGAAGAGACGCGCCCGGCAACGAAGAGGAAATCTTCGACAACGTCGATTACATTCTTGGAGGCGACTGGATCACGAAGCGGAACAACTCGCACAAATGACGGAAAGCTGTGAGGCGGGCGCTGCATCATGCCGCGTCCGCCTGTGCAGAGGCGGAGGCTTCGCGGGCCTGCCCGTGGAAATCGTTGGCGGTGACCTCGCCGTCGGTGGCCTCGAAAATGCGCTGCATCGCCTCGCGCTCGGGAATGCGGATGCCGACCGCATACCGGCGCACCGTCTCGGCGGAGGTGCCGATCTGCTCGCCGAACTCGGGATTGCTCATCCCTTGCTTTGCGAGCCATTCCTTGAGCGTCATTCGGTGATCTCCTTGCAACACCATAATGGTGCTAGGAGTACCAGATTGTCAACACCAAACTGGCGTGTGGATGACTGCCACCAATCTGGTGCAGATGCCCTGCTTATGGCGAGCGTCAACAACATCGAGCGTCTGCGTGAAGCGCGAGGCTGGAAGCGTCCCGAACTCGCCAAGAGAATGAATACCACGCCGCAGACGATCGAGCGGCTTGAGAAGGGTCACCGAAGCCTTCGGCCGGTCTGGATAGATCGGGCTGCCCTGGCCTTCGGCGTCGAGCCAGCCGAGATCATTTCTCCGATGATCACTGTTCCTGAACAGGACAGCGATGCCACCCGTCTTGTGGACCAAGGCGAGGTCGCGCCTATTTCGCTGCTTGACCTCTCGTTCTCGATGGGGCCCGGCACGGACATCGATCACTACGTGGAAGAAACGCCCTTCAGCTTCGATCTCGGCTATATTCGTTCGTTCACGCGGACACCGCCCTCGAAGTTGCGCTTGGCACACGGGGTCGGGGAAAGCATGTACCCGACGCTGTTAAGCAACGACTTGGTCTGGATCGACACCACGCAGACCGACCTAAATCAGCAGGACCGACTCTGGGCAATTTCGCTTTTCGGCGCGGCCGCCATCAAGCGGCTCAGGATGGTCGGCCCTGGGCGTGTGCTGGTAATTTCCGACAATCCGGCTGTGCAAGACCAGGAGGTTGATGCGGCCGACGTCATCGTTACAGGTCGCGTCATCCGGATCGCGCGCGATCTGTGAGGCTTTTCCTCGTTCTTCCTCTCGTGTCTTTGGCGGCATGTTCGAGCGCCTCGGAAGAGGCGGAGGAGCAGTATCGGATCGTAGATGAGAATGCGCCTTGGGGTAGCGAGGATCGGTGCACAGCTGCGCGCGCAGTGAAGGACGCCTACCTCGCGGAGGGAGATGAGGACGAGTACGCTTTATGGCACCTCATCGAAGCAGGAGACTGCGCGGTTGCTGTTAAATTCGAGTGAGCGCACCATTATGGTGTTGACACACTAGCACCGTTCTGGTGTTATCGCCCCATCACCCCGATGGGAGCGACCAGTGCAACACCATCCCGAACATACGAATGACCTGAGCCCGGTCCCCGGCATCGAGCCGCGCGATGGCTGGGCGCTGTTCACCTTCGACTACGAGGACGGCGACGGCTTCACGAGCCCGGCCTATGTCGCGCGCCACGCCGACGGCCGCCGCCAGTTGCTGAACGTCAGCCGCTTCGTGTTCACGCCCACGCAGAAGCGCTGGGACTGGCTCGTCGGGCATGGCTTTCCCGCCGGCGCCATCGTGCCTTCGACCGGCGCGCGCGGCCCGCTCGACGACATCATCATCGACAACGCCATCGCGGCTGACCGGGTGCGCGCGGCATGAGCGGCCAGCACTGGCACGATCGCTCCGGCACGGGCCGGATGAGCGGCGGGGAGCGCGCCTTCGTGGCCGTGGCCGCTTGCATCGAGGCGCTGGGCGTCTTCACGCTCGTCGGCGGCCTGGTCACCCTCGGCCGCGGCGCGCACGACCTGCTGTGGTGGTGGCTGGCATGAGCGCGCGCTTCCGCTCCTCGCGCACCGACGCATGGACGCATCCCCGTCCGCACCAGGACGCTTCCACCCGCTACGCGAAGCACGGGCCGATCCAGCCCATGGAGCAGCCGCGCCGCGGCATCCTTGCCCGCCTGTTCGGAAGGCGCAGCTGATGGCTGACGGCACCAAGATCGAATGGACCGGCGCAACGTGGAATCCCATCCGCGCCAGGTTGTTGGCCGACACCAGCAAGGTGGGCTGGCATTGCGAGCACGTTTCACCAGGCTGCGTGTATTGCTACGCCGAGCGCATCAACCAAAAGCGGTTCGGCACCGGCCTGCCTTACAAGCCGGGGCATCTGGAGGACGTCGAGGTCTACCTGGACGAGGCGGTGCTGCTGCAGCCGCTGCGCTGGAAGAAGCCGCGGCTGATCTTCCCGTGCTCGATGACCGACCTGTTCGGCCGTTTCGTCACCGACGAGATGCTGGACCGTGTGTTCGCCGTGATGGCGCTCGCCTCGCAACACACCTTCCAGGTGCTGACGAAGCGGTCGGAGCGGATGCGGGATTACCTGCAGAGCGTAGAGGCCAAGGCCACGCGGCGCACACGAATCTATGCGCTGGGATCACAGATGATGGGTGCGGATGAGCCCAAGAAGCGTGAGGTCCCGCCTGCATTTCCTCTCCCGAGCGTCTGGCTGGGCGTCTCGGTCGAGGACCAGGCGCGCGCCGACGAGCGCATCCCCGACCTGCTCGCCACGCCCGCCGCGGTGCGCTGGCTGTCTTGCGAGCCGCTGCTGGGGAGGGTGGCGCTCCCGCTTGCCGCGTTGGGTAAAGCCGCGATCGGCCCGAGGCTCCACTGGATTGTCGTCGGTGGCGAGAGTGGGCCTGGCGCGCGGCCGATGCACCCCGATTGGGCGCGCAGCCTACGCGACCAGTGCGAAGCGGCGGGCGTGCCGTTCTTCTTCAAGCAGTGGGGGGAGTGGTTCCCTTCGCAAGATGGTGATCGCTGCGTCGCGATCGATGGCCGCAACATGCCTAGCCTCGAGCCGAACGGCTCGAACGGGGATGGGACGGTACGGATCAGGCGCGCCGGAAAGAAGCGGGCGGGCCGCGCGCTCGATGGCCGCGAGTACAGCGCAATGCCCCGCTGCCCAGGTGCCGCATGAGCGGGGTAAACCTCTCCGCGGACCAGCTGGCATCTATCTACGCGAGCTTCGCCGCTGGCACCGCCCAACGCATCATCGCCGAGCAGGCGGGCGTTTCGCAGGCCACCATCAGCCGGATCAAGAAGGCATGGCTCGACGATCGCGAACGGCCGCTCATCAGCGGGGCCGGAGCCTATCCGGACATCAGCGCTGAGGATTACCACCGCAACCCGCGTCTGCTGCCCGGGCCATCGCTGTCCTCGTCCGGCGCCAAGGTGCTGCTCGGGCAATCGCCGTTCCACTTCTGGTTCGACAGCCCGCTCAATCCCGATCGGCCGACAGAGCCCGACAAGCCGCACTTCAATGTGGGCAAGGCCGCCCACGACATCCTGCTACTCGAGAAGCGGTGGAGTCGGCACTACCACGTCACCCCTGAAGGCTTCAGCCGCAGCAAGACGAAGCAACTGGAGCAAGAGATCGCCCAAGCGGATCGGGCGGTCGAAGCTGGCAAGACGGTACTCTCATTCGAGCAGGCTGAGACCGTGCGCGCCGTCGCCGCGGCCGTGCGCAAGAACGATCTGGCCATCGCCACGCTCACCAACGGTGTGACCGAGGAAACGCTGGTCTGGCGGGACCCCCAGACCGGTATCTGGCTGCGCGCCCGCCCTGACTTCCGTCCGAACTCCATCCTTGAGCGGCGGGACGTGATGGTGGTGCCCGACCTTAAGTTCGTGGCCGCCACGCACGCCGATCCGGAAGGGTTCGGCAAGGCCATCTACAACTTCGGCTATCACCAGAGCGCCGCCTTCTACGCCGACGGTATCAAGGCGATCTACGGCCACTATCCGACGCACTGGCTGCATGTCGTGGTCGAAAAGGACCCGCCGCATAGCGTCTCGCTCTACGAGTTGCCCGGCGGCGATATCGAGCTCGGCCGCGTGCTCAACCGGCGTGCGATCGACCTGTTTGCCCGCTGCCTCGAGCGCAACGAGTGGCCGTCCTACGCGGACCAGCCGCTGCAGGTCGGTCTGCCCGATTGGGCACGCATCCGCATCGAAACCTCCCAGACCGAACTCGCCTACGCGGCGGCGGCATAATTGAAGGATCACCAGGCATGGCGGGCGAAGTAGCAAAGATCGAGGACAGTCCCCTCCGCAAGTTCGACGAGGGCATCCTCAAGAACATCGGCTCCCGCGAGGTCGACGCCGGCGCTCCGCGAGCGCTCTTCCTTCCGGCGAACATGGCCGAAGCCATGGAAGTCGCAAAGCTCATGGCGGCCGGGAATTTCGTACCGGGCCATCTGCGTGGGCGGGCTGGGGACTGCTTGGCGGTTGTCATGCAGGCGACCCGCTGGGGGATGGATCCGTTCGCGGTCGGCAACAAGACGTACTTCGTCAACGATCGAATGGCCTACGAGGCGCAGCTGGTGAACGCCGTGATCAACTCGGCGCATGTGCTCGACGGCCGCCTGCATCCCGAATGGAGCGGAGAGGGCAACGAGCTGGTCTGCACGGTGACGGGCAGGATCAAGGGCGATCCCGAGCCCAAGGTGCGTCGGGTGCCGATCAAGAACATCTCGACGCGCAACTCGCCGCTGTGGAAGCAGGATCCCGAGCAGCAGCTTGCCTACTATGCGATGCGCGCATGGACGAGGCTGCACGCGCCCGAGGTTTTGCTGGGCGTCTATACGCCCGACGAGGTCGAGGGCGTGCGCCGCTATGAAGAGCGCAATGACACCAACGCTGCCGCGCTCACCGGCGGCATGCTGCTCGCCCAAGCTGCGCCGCAGACGCTGGCCGAGGAGCTCGGCGATGAAATCCCCCGCTTCGACAGCGAAACCGGCGAGATCGTCGAGCAGGCCGAGCCAGCACGGGACGCCGCCACCGGCATGACGCAGGTGGACGAGGACATTGCGCGCCAGCTGGACGCCGAGACGGGCGACGGCACCAGCGAGCAAGGCGGCGACGAGCCCGACTCCCTCACCCGCATCTTCGACCAGACGCTCGCCAAGATCGCTGCGGCGAACACCGGGCGTGGGCTCAAGGCGGTCGAGACCGAGTGGACCAGCCAGTTCCGCGACCTGTTCGGTGACGACCAGGCGAAGACCGTCGACGACGCGATCGCAGCCCGTCGCGAGGCCATGAGCACCGCCGCTGGCTGATGCCGCAGCGCTGACAGGGATTCACATCATGAGCATCATCCGCACCATCCGGAACGCCCTGCGCAAGCTGTTCGAGGGCTCTGCTGAGGGCAAGTGCGCCGACTGCGGCACCAAGGCTGCTCGAGTTCGAAACCCTGCGCTGCACGCCTCGCTACTCGGCCGAGCGTGAGGGGCGCGACCTGTGAACCGCCTCGCCCCCATCTTGGCCTTCGCGCTCGCCAGCCCCTCACTCGCTGCCGGCTTGTGCAATGGCCAGCCCTGCACGGCCACCTTGGAGCCCATCCCGACCGAAGCTGGCGCCGCAGCTCAGATCGTCGCCGAAGACGCACTTCGCGGGATGCCCATGGTGGAGCCCTGGAGCGCGCCTGTCATCCATGTCGAGCCGATGATTGCGCCGGTTGCCGAGATACCTGGCGTGCCGCTTACGATGGCCTCGAGGTCGCCGGATTGGCTCTATGGGCTGCCGTTGCTCGCGCTGGTGCCGATGCTGGTGGATGGCGGGCATGGTAGCATCCATGCTCCGCCCTTGGTGGTGATCCCCAGCACGCCGCAGGAACTGCCGAGCGCGCCGTCGTCGCCGCCCGCTGTGCCGGAGCCGGAAAGCTGGGCGATGATGCTGCTGGGCTTCGCATGGATCGGCGCTGTGGTGCGCAGGCGGAAGGCGGTGCTGGCGTGACCTGCACCAGATCCTGGGAGAATAGCTTGCCCCCACGTACCGCAGAAATTGCGACTCCCGAACAGCCGGTCGTTGCTATTGCCGACGGCATCACGGCGCCGGCAGAGCCGGTATGCGAATGTGGCGACTACCGCTCGGATCATCCCAAAGATGGCCCCTGCCGCTTCAATGGAGGCAGCTTCGATCTTTGCCACGGCGGCAGGGACTGTCCGACCTTCCGACCTGCTCAGGGACCAGCTTGATGGCTGATGCCCGGCGCATCCTGCGGGCCGCACTCCGCATCATTGTCCTGGCGCCACTCGCCGGGGCGGTGGCCGGCGTCCTGACCTTCGCCCTGGTCGCAACGAACAGATTGGACTGAGAGATGGATGACCGCGAGGAACTGGCAAAACAAATAGAGGATGCCGTCCTTGAGCGGAAACACGGCGAGCACGGTGACGCAGCGGATGCCGAGCTATCCCTGCTGATGTGCGAGAATAGCGAGACTATCCTTGCCGCCCTCCTCACCCCCACACCCGATCCGCAGCGCTCCGGAGCTTCTGGGGATGCGTTGCGGGAGGCGGTCGCAAAGGCGATTTGGGAAACGGCAGACGATGAGGTTGGATGGGAGGCGACGCTCAGCCTCGCGGCGAAAGGCGAAGTCTACATGAATGGGCAGGTGGAGTTTGTTCGGGAACAAGCCCGAGCCGTTCTCGCCGCCCTATCCGTTGCGCCGGCCGCTCCAGAGGATGGCGATCAACCCGCCGCATCCGATCAGGGGGAGGGGTGGAAGGCGTTGCTTGAAAAGGCCCTTCCATTTGTCGGTTGGGCCTCGACGCGCGGACAGATCATAGCCGGCGTGGATGCTGCGGAACTTTACGAAGCGATCAGTTTCGCCCTCACCCCTACAGGAGACGAAGCATGAGCCGGAATGACAAGCTGGTGGAGGCGGGAGAATATCTTCGCCAGCTATTGCAAGATGCGGTCGCGGGCCGACCAATCCGGGATATGGCGGAAGCAATCGGCACATGGGACAGCGCTCGGATCGAAGCCCTCGCCTCTCCCAAGGGCGCGGAGCCGGACAACGGACTGGTCGAATATCCGACGCCCCGCAATTTGGACGCGGAGAAAACGTGGGGCAGGCTTGAATGCTACCGTGCGGCTGTCAGTTATCTGGAGGCCGATAGTTGGGACGGTTGCCCAGACTGCATCGATATTCTCAAGATGGCACGGGCTGTTGATTTCGATTTGTCATGGACCTCGGATCAGACAGCCAAGGCCCTCCAGCGGCTCCGGGTGCGCGCCGGATATGCTGAGCCGTTCGCCCACCCCCCAGCATCGCCCACCGTCGAAGCGGACAAGGAGCGGATAGCGGCGCTGGAGGATCGCCTTGCCGAGATCATGGCATTTCGGACCCGCGTTCTTGCTGCGGTTGATTACGTGCCGCCAGCAACAGACGAAACGAGGGAGCGCATAGCTGCTGATCTCGCAGAGGGCATGAGCCTGCGGCAATGCGCCAAGAAACATGGCGTCGGCGTAGGCGTCGTTCGCGGGGTCGCCCGCACCACCTTGGAGAACACCAATGACTGACCCGGATGCACGGCGGAAGGCGCTGGAGGAGATGCTTGCGGATTGTCGGGACACTTTCGATGACTACGCATGTAGCCATGAAGCCAAGGCTGCGGCAGCAGAAATGGCTGGAGACGATAGAGAGGCAGGAGCTCGATCCGCTAAAGCCCAGCGCAATCTTGAAATGGTGCGGCGCATTGACGCCCTCTTCGGCCATCCCGTTCCCGATGCTCCTGCGCGGGGTGATGAGGGGGTTCTCAAAAGTGTCACGGCGGCCTTGTGGCCTTTGCTTGGTGGCAACCATTTACCCGCCGAAACATGGCATGAGGTCAACGACGCGGTAAGCGCCGCCCTAGCCAGCTCAGCCGGAAGCGCGGGGGATGGGCCAAAGTGAGCGGCGGTTGGCTCATCGACGGCAAGCCGGCCCGGAGATGATGGGATGACTGCCCCCGCGCGCATCAGCCAAGCCGACATCGAGCGAGCCGCCCGGGCCGCGAAGAATGCTGGCTGGGGAAGCGCGCGCATCATCATGGACTTGGAGAATCGCCGCATTGAAATCATCGTCGGCGCGCCGGCGGCTGATGGGGCCGAACCGGTAGCAGAGTGGAGCGACGATGATGTCTGACCTGCCGCCAAATGTCACCGCCGCTCCCGATCGCCACGGGAAGATACGCTACCGCTTCCGCCGCAAGGGCTACCCTACCGCTTATCTGCCCGGCCGACCGGGCGACCCCGAGTTCCACCGAAAGCTCGCCTCCATCCTGGAAGCGGGCCCTTCCGTGCCGGCGCCGGTCACCAGCAAGCAGCATGTCATTCCGCGCAGCCTCGACGACCTCCTGCGGCGCATGAAGCAGTCGCCAGGCTGGCGGAAAAAGGGTCCGCGCACCCAGCTGGTGCAGACCCAAGTCTATCAGCGCTTCATGGATCGGCGCTCGCAGAGCGGCCGGCGGTATGGTGAGCGCCCCGTCGACCAGGTGACGGTCGGATGGCTGGACAAGATCCTCGGATCAATGGCCGACACGCCCGGCGCGGCAAACGACCTGCGCAAAAAGCTCTCTGTGCTGCTCGACTATGCAGTCGGTCTCGAGTGGCGCCTCACCAATCCGGTGCCCCACACCGGCAAGTACGCCGATGGCGAGGGGCACCATGATTGGACCGAGGAAGAGATCGAGCAGTACCGGGCGAAGCACCCGCTCGGCAGCATGGCTCGGCTCACCCTCGAGCTCGCCCTCAACACAGCGGCTCGCCGGTGCAACGTGCGCGAGATCGAGCGCGACCATATCCGCGGCGGCCGCATCTACGTCGCACACGCGAAGGGTAACAACGAGGCATCCGTGCCGATGCTGCCGACGACGAGAGCGGCGATCGATGCGCTACCGGCGGCGCCGATCCGGTTCTTGATCATCACCTCGTTCGGCAAGCCGTTCACTGCCGCGGGGCTCGGCAACCGGATGCGCAAGTGGTGTGACGAGGCCGGACTGCCGCAATGCTCGCTTCATGGTCTGCGCAAGGCGATGTCACGGCGCCTCGCAGAGAGCGGCGCGACCGATGCCGAGGGTCAGGCCGTCACCGGGCACAAGAAGGCCGCCACCTTCGCGAGCTACCGCGCGAAGGCAAACCGCACCGTCTTGGCGGACCGCGCGTTGGCAAATCTGGCCGGGCGTTTTGATCAAACGGAGGACGAATGAGCCTGCCCGCCAACGTCACAGCGGCGCCTGATCGGCATGGGAGGATGCGCTACCGCTTCCGGAAGACGGGCTTGCCCTCGCGCTATCTTCCGAGCCCACAGGACCCCGGATTCGAAGAGGCGTATCAGCAATGCTTTGATCCCGACGCGCCGCGAATCCAACGCATCAAGAGGTGCCCCTCACGCATCAAGAAGCGGAAGATGGACATAGGCCAGTACAAAGGTGGGAGCTGGGTCTACTTCATCTGCAGCCGCAGGAGGCTCGTGAAGATCGGCACAACGGTCAATCTGCCGGCGCGCCTGAAGAAGCTTCAGACAGGCTCTCCCTTCAAGTTGCAAATCGTCGCCTGCGTAGAGGGCGGCGCCACCTTGGAGGCTGAGTATCACGAGCGATTTTGCGAACACCGCGTCAATGGCGAGTGGTTTCGCAACCAGGGCCCTGTTTCTGCCGAGATTGAGCGGCTCAGGCGCGCCGGCTGTTGTCCAACCGTGCCACCTCGCAAAATGGCTAACCTACAGACAACTGGAAAAATCTGTGAAACATCAACTGCTTAGAAAAGGTGGTGGTGCCCCCGGCCGGAGTCGAACCGGCACTTCCGAAGAAACTCGATTTTGAGTCGAGCGCGTCTACCAATTCCACCACGGGGGCATGGCTGGCCGCCGGTTAGCCGCGCGAGACGCCCACTTCAAGCGCCGGGGTGCAACGCCGGAGTTCGAGCCGCGGCTCAGGCGGCCGGCGACTTGAGCGCGTCGGCCACCAGCTTGTGAAGGCGTGAATGCAGCGGGTCGTTGCCGGCGACCACCTGCTCGTGGCAGATCGGCAGCGAGCGGCCGCGGAAGTCGGTCACGAAACCGCCCGCCTCGCGCACCAAGAGGCAGCCTGCCGCGGTATCCCACGGCGCCAGCCCCGTCTCCCAGAAGCCGTCGTAGCGCCCGGCGGCCACCCAGGCGAGGTCGAGCGCGGCCGAACCGAAGCGGCGGATTCCGGCCACCTTGGGTCCGACCGCGGCGAAGATGCGGCTCCACTCGGTGAAATCGCCATGGCCCTGGAAAGGCACTCCGGTGGCGAACAGCGCGTCATCCAGATGGCGCCGGCCGGAAACGCGCAGGCGCGCGTCCTGCAACCAGGCGCCGCGCGCCTTCTCGGCCCAGAAGGTCTCGTCGGTGATTGGCTGGTAGACCACGCCCGCGATCACGTCGCCCCACGCGTTCCCATCAGGACCTGGGCCGCCGAGCAACGGCTCCTGCGCGGCGATGGAGATGGCGAAATGCGGGATGCCGTGGAGGAAATTGCTGGTGCCGTCGAGCGGGTCGATCACCCAGCGCGGCTGGCCGGGCTCGCCCTCGATGGTGCCGCCCTCCTCGAGCACGAAGCCCCAGCCGGGCCGCGCTGCCTTGAGCTCGTCCCACAGCGTGCGCTCGGCCTGCTTGTCGGCGCGGCTGACGAAGTCGGAGGGGCCCTTGCGGCTCACCTGCAGGTGCTCGACCTCGCCGAAATCGCGCCGCAGCCGTCCGCCCGCCTTGCGCGCGGCTTTCTCCATCACGCGGATGAGGCCGGAAATCGCTGCCATATGCGCTCAGCCGGCCTTGCCGACATAGGTGCGCTCGTAGACGTCCACCACGATGCGCGTGCCTGCGCCGATATGCGGCGGCACCATCACGCGCACGCCGTTGTCCAGGATGGCGGGCTTGAAGCTGGAGGAGGCGGTCTGCCCCTTCACCACGGCGTCGGCCTCGACAATGGTCGCTTCCACCTGCTCGGGCAGGGCCACGCTGATGGGCTTTTCGTCCCACAGCTCCAGCGTCACGTCCATGCCGTCCTGGAGGAAGGCCGCCGCATCGCCGATGAGGTCGGCCGGCAGGTTGATCTGCTCGTAGCTGTCCTTGTCCATGAACACCAGCATGTCGCCCTCGGCATAGAGGTACTGGAAGTCCTGCGTATCGAGCCGCACGCGCTCGATCGTGTCGGCGCTGCGGAAGCGGACGTTGGTCTTGCGGCCGTCCTGCAGGTTCTTCATCTCCACCTGCATGTAGGCGCCGCCCTTGCCCGGCTGGGTGTGCTGGATCTTGGCGACCTTCCAGATGCCGCCTTCGTATTCGAGGATGTTGCCGGGACGGATGTCCACGCCGGAAATCTTCATGGCCGATGCCTTCGTGCAAAGTTACGCTGTCAGGGGATAGGGCGCCCTAGCTGGCCCGCGCGCGCCGGGCAACCGCCACGATCCGGGCAAGCTGGTGCAGAACTGCGGCAGGTTCATGGCAACTTAACACTGATCGTGGCAGAAAGCACGCATGCGACAGGCATTCCTCAACGCCTTGGCGGCCCCGGTCCTGGCCGTGCTGGCCTTCGCCGCCTTCCCGGCGCTGGGACAGGCGCGCGGGCAGATCGGCACGCTCGAGCGCGGCGCCTATGTCTGCGAACTGCCGGGCGATGCGGCCGGCAGCGCGGGTGTGGTGCAGGAGGAGCAGAGCTTCACCATCGCCAGCGCCTCGCGCTACAGCGCGCATGGCGGCTCGGGCACCTATCTGCGCCGCGGGGACGTGGTCGAGATGACCTCCGGGCCACAGGCCGGCACCCGCTACCAGATCCTGTCGGAGCGCTTCCTGCGCAAGCTCGACGATGGCCAGCCCGGCCGCCTGCGCTGCATCAAGCACTAGGAAGCCGGTTACTCCACCAGCAACGGATAGGGGTTGAGCGGCGTCCCAGGCTCCCACCACTCTGCCGCAGGACTGGTCCGCAAGACGGCGAAATGCAGGTGCGGCGCCGCGGGATCGGCATTGCCGGTGGCTCCCACCGTGCCCAGAGGCTGGCCGCGGCTCACGCTCTGGCCTTCCCGTAGCTGCGGTGCATAGCCATCGAGGTGGGCGTAATAGTAGATCGTCCCTGCGTCGGCCGAGCGGACATAGACCGTCTTGCCGCCCTCCTCGCTCTCGAACAGGCGCTCGACCCGCCCGGGTGCCGCGGCCACCACCGGGGTGCCGGTGGGCGCCGCGATGTCGAGCGCCTCGTGCTGCCGCTCACCTCCTGCGCGCGCATCGGCGTAGGTGTTGACCAGCTGCTCGGGTCGCACGTTCAGCACCGGGACGGCCAGCGCTCCGCCGGGCGCCGAGAACAGCCGCGCCCGCTCGCCCGCCGCTCCGCCGCCGCCTGCATCGGCTCCTTCCGGCGCCGGAGCGAGCGCCGCCTCGCCGCCGCCCCCGCCCCCGCCCGCCGGCCCCGCCCTGCCCATGTCGACATAGGTCGGCGCCAGGATGATCCACGCCGCCGAGGTCAGCGTCGCGGTGACGGCGATGGTCAGCAAGCGGTCGGCCAGGCTTAACAATGGGGGCTCATCAAGCCTGGAATACCACCTTGGTCGAGCCGCTGACCATGCCGGCCAGCCGCGCCGCGTCCCAATTGGTCAGCCGCACGCAGCCATGGCTCTGCGCGCGGCCGATGGTCTCGGGCGCGGGCGTGCCGTGGATGCCGTAATGCTCCTTGGTGATGTCGATCCACACCACGCCGACCGGCCCGTTGGGCCCGGGGGGAAGCTGCTGCTCCTCCTCGCTGTCGGACACATCCCAGAACAGCTCGGGATCGTAGGCGAAGGGCGGATTATGCGCGACGCCGTTCACGCCCCAATCGCCGAGCGGCAACGGGTCGTTGCTCGATCCGCTGCTGACGGTGAACATGGCCACCAGCCTGTCCTCCTCGTCATAGCCCTTGAGCCACTTCTCCGACTCGTCGACCACGATGCGCGCCACCTCGGGTTGCTGCGTGCTCACGCCCAGCGACACCAGCGTGCGGCCCCAATCCTCGTCGTCGATCTGGGCACGCTGGATCCGGTCGTTGCCCACATTGGGCACGCGGATCGTCTGCCCGGCCCTGAACACGGGGGCATCCCCGGTCGGTGTCGCGCCCGGCGCCGGTGAAGCGGAGCCCGTCGCCGTCGCAGTGGCGG
>Ga0210040_10002294_pt1 | contig 27211 bp, 13 predicted proteins | sample CryGeyCG12114_NA_FD_185462 | JGI IMG/M metagenome (GOLD analysis project Ga0210040, IMG submission 185462) | Groundwater microbial communities from aquifer - Crystal Geyser CG19_WC_8/21/14_NA (SPAdes) (version 2) | ecosystem: Environmental > Aquatic > Deep subsurface > Groundwater | place: USA... | reverse complement strand
TGTGAGTTTTTTGCTCGAGGGGGAGGATGTGCATGAGGGGGTGGGGGAGGGAGGTGGATCGATAACGACAACACAGGCGAAGGCGAAGTTGTGAGGATCTACGCTACGCTATGTTACTCTACTCTACTCTAGCCTGTGATGTGCTGTACAGTAGCTATGCGAAACGATGGATCTTGGATGGTTAGTGAGTGGGGTGGGTACTACCCGTCCCATGTCTCCCGTCCAAGACTGCAAAGCACGTGGTGGCCCATTTCGTCTCATTGTGTCTCGTTTCAGTACATCTCAGCCCAGCCCACTGCAGTCGACATACATCGATGCATGCACATATGGAGAGCCGCGGACTGAGTACGACTACCTAGAACGACAGAGCAGATCTACGGACGGAGCCAGGCACCGGCCGAAGAAGTCGCGAGTGCGTGGAGGGAGGGAGCGCTGCTTCGACGAGGAGGGGGCACAACCTGGATAGGATTGGGTTAGATTGCGTCGAGGCAGGCATGCCACGTACGACGTAGGACGGAAGAGGAGGAGTCGCGAGCGCGATGAGACAGTGCAGGTGGGAAATACAAATACGGGGAGAAGAACGGCCCCTGACTGGAGAAGGAAGGCACATGTGGTATTGGGTGGGGTATGGAATGGCAAGAGAAGGCAGTGCCACGTCGTTGAGGGCGAGATGTGATTTAAAAACTGGAAGGGCGGCTAGGCTCGCACTCCGCGGGTCTCAAGCCAAGCCTGGCTACACATGCAGAAGACCAGCCGCACATTGAATCAAAGGGAGAAACAACACGACGCAATGTAACACACGAACCATTATCATTATGATTATCGTTATCATTATCTGCGGAGTACAGTACACTCCCCTCCCCTCCACTCAATGCGCAGAAACCACCCCCGGCCCCTTCGCCCTTCTCGCCCCCCGCACCCCCACAGCACTAACCAGCGACAACGCGCCAAAACCTACACAACACCACAAACCGGTCTCATACTGCCTCATCACGCTATGCCCCCTCTTCACATCCACAGCCTGCACGATCGCCGTCGATAATGCGAGCGCAACGCCGCTTCCGAGCTGGTACGCGGTGTTGATCATGCCGGCACACAGGGACTTAACGTTCACGGGCACGGAGGATAACAGAACGACGGTGATGGTGCAGTAGCCGATCGTCACGCCCGCGACGCCGAGGATCGTGGCGGGGAGGATGTGCGTCCAGAAACTCATGTCGGAGGGGGACATCGTGGCCGCGGAGATGGGCGCGACGGTCGAGAGTAACATGCCCAGTATGAGGAGGAGCTTGATGTTGATCCGGTCGACGAGTGTGCCCATTAGCATCGAGACGCAGAACCCTGTGGCGCCCATGGGCAGGAATCGAATCGCCGTCTGACTCGCGCTGAGATGCTGAACTTCCTGCGCGATGAGCGTAGTGTAATATATGATCGTCTGGTAACTGCCGTACATCGTGAATCCTGAGATCCAGAGCGCGGCGAAGTTCTTCAGTTTCCAGAGGGATAGCGGCATGATGGGGTTGGACACTTTCTTCTCGACGTACGCGAAGCTGGCGATTAGTGCGACGGAGGCGATGAGGAGGACGATGATGAAGGCTTTGCTCCAGCCGTATTCACCGCCGCTGGAGAGCACAAATGACAAAAGGATGAGGCCTGATGTCGAGAGGCCGACGCCGACGAAGTCGAGCTTCGGCTTCTCTTGGCCGTGGATGCGGTCCGAGGGGAGGATGAACCAGCCTACGATGGGGATTGCGCTTGTGATGATGACGGAGAGGTAGAACAGGTAGCGCCAGCCGACTGAGGCGGTGAGGAAGCCGCCGAGGATCAGACCGACGCAGAATCCGACGGCACCGGCTGCGCCGAACAGTGAGAGGCCGCGGGAGCGGTCTTTGGCGACGAAGAAGGAGCTGATGATTCCGACGGAGGATGGGACGGTCGCGGCGGCACCGATACCCTGCAACGCGCGGAAGATGGCCATCTGGATGAATGAGGTTGCGAAGCCGTTTGCGAGGGTCCAGATCGAGAGGAAGATCATGCCGCCGCAGAAGACTTGCTTGCGACCGTATCTATCTGCTAGGACCCCACTGAGGAGCAGGAACCCACCGAAAGTGAGGGTGTAAGCTGAGATCAGCCATTGAAGCTCTGAGCTGTCCACATTGAACTCCTTCTGGATCGTAGGTAGCGAGATATTGACGCCAGTCATGAAGACATTGTCCATAAGCTGTGCGCCACAGACGCAGGCTAGGATGGTAGCGCCGCGCCATGAGCTGATCGTGCCAACGTCGGGGTAGGCGAGTGCGTCTGTTTCGTCGTCGTCCGTGGATCCGTAGTCCAGGCTTTCGATATCTGAGGTGTGAATGTTCGGTGGACTCGCTGGCCGTGAGATGGTGTCAATTCGCGACGGCGACGGTCTTCGACTTGCGTAGGGGGTATCGTAGGGCGTTGGCATTTCTCTGATGACATCGAACCCGCCGGTCTTAGCAGCTTGTGGCCAGCTCGGTAGTGTACGACCGCGTTGCGATTCATGGTAGGCTGCATTGTGACCGCTGATCCTCGACACACTTTTCGTCAAGGATAGTAAGGCATCATCGTCGATGTCATCTCGGGCTGATGGCTGGATGGAACTGGATCTGCCCCTTGGACCGATGTCAGGGGCTGGTAAGTTGGAAGTCCTTCGGCGGGACACGCTCGTCCTCGTTGACCCAGCAGATTGAACATGTGCTAGGTTCACGAAGCTCGGCGTCTTCTCGAGAGTTGTGGTGTGCTCGAGCACAACTCCCTCATCTCTGGATGATTCACGAGCAGCCATGTTGTCAAGCACAATCGAGATCACACGGACATAAACAAGCACGAATCGAATCCCGGCGGACTCACCTTTATGTATTTCTTAATCAGCAGTGTCGTCGCTGCAGAATTGCTATATGCGGCAAGCTGGACATTTCTCGCTCTCATACCGCTCGGAGGCGCCTACTGTATAAGTCAATATGGAGCACTGGTGGATGTTGTGATACCGAAATTTTGCTTACATGTAAGTTTTGCTGGGCAGCAAAAGGCCAAAAATAGATTAGCGTTAATAAGGGTCCAATGCTCGTTGGTCACTATTGCAGTCTCGTCCCCTACGCCATCACCGCTATCAAAGACTCTGCTGAATGTACGTCGGCTAAGTTTTATAGGTTCAAACATTGAACGTTACTACCTTGGCATACATATCGTGTAAGGGAACAAAGCACTGTAGTGAACGGGACTACTGCGTGCTACCAGGCCAATAACTTACGCCATGTAGAATGGCCACGAAGACTGCTTAGCTGGCGATGGAACTCACGCTGCATGACCGCAAGGCAGCAAAGGCATATGCAGGACAGTTATGTCTCCCAGCTGGGTCCGATAGCTGCTACCGGTGTATTTTCAATGATAATATCAAAACTACAGTGGCCAGTTCGCTTGTTCAAGACGAGAGCTCAAGTACCCCGAAGCTCCACAATCAGTTTTCTGACTAAACGTAGCACTTTGATCGAGGCAGGTGCCGTTGCCTACGGTCAGTTCATGGAAGGGAGGGTATCTAAGTCGCGAAAGCAGGAGCGAAGGTCTTTGTTACAATCTAGCAGGCGCTTTGAATGGAGAGGGAAGCGGCGATGATATAGGATTCCTGGTCCATCCCCATGCAGAGTCAAACAACAAGTATGAATGCTCCACAAGTACTGCCTGTACAGATCCGCCCAGATGTCCACGAGTTTCTTGCAAGTGCGCCAGTCCATGCCTTTTTCATCCTTCACGTGCTTTCATCAAACGTGACTTTTCCACCAAGACGCCTAGTTGCCTCTGGCTACATTTCCGCAGCTGCATCGCGTTACATTGAGCTCGCCTCGACACATCACCATGTCTTCTCAATCATTTACTCCCATCCATAACAGTCCATTTCCATCCGCCCAATCCCACACCACCAGGCCCAGGCGTGCCCGCGCCCATGAAAGTATCACCCGCTCCACCATCTTGACCCTGACTCTGTTTCGAGGTCTGCCCAGGTCCCTGATTCGGATTCTGCTGAGGACTCGCATAGAAGGTCGAACTTATCCCAAAAGTGCTATCGTTCTGTCTGCTCTGTGCACTCGAGCTTGTGCCCGCCGATTGATCAGGCGGCGACGCTGATACATTTGACTGTGAGAAGAAGTTGTTGTTGCTCGGTGAGCCGCCACTCGACCACAATGATGCCATTGGATCAAGCGAGAGATTGGCGGGTTGCATGTATTGGTCCCATGCCTCCTGCAAAATTGTCAGCAAACTGCTTCAGAGTGGTCACTTGAGGATTGGACAAACCCAGTCAATATTCATCGCGGCTGTCCCAGCACCCTGATTCGCTCCAAAGATGCTCTGTGGGAACATGCCGTTGCCGGCACCGAAAAGGTTCCCCCAGTCACCGTCTTGAGGTTGTATATTACTAACATTGTTACTACCGTACATATCAGTGTTCTGCGTATTTCCTAGCTGACTCCCGGCCAGCAAGGAATCCATCGTATTCTTATCCCACGCCATCGGCGTACCACCATTCTGAATTCCGCCAGGCATCTGCATCTGCGCCTGCTGCGCCATCTGAGCAGCTTGCATCGCCTGCTGGTGTGGCATGACGCCACTGGGCACGCTTCCTGCCTGCAGCATACCGAGCGTCATTGCCGCCGTTTGCTCATCATTACTGCCTGACCCTTGGCCGCTGATCATGCCATTGGATGGAGGCACGATCTGCTGATCAGGCGCATACGGCGACTTCAGATGATAAAGCAACACATTCAGCAATTCACTAGCTTTGTACGCCTCCATACTGTAATCGCGCTGCGCCATCCAGATGTCGCGGCTTCGTTCGAGAGATCCGATGACGTCGCCTCTAGTATAGGGTAACCCGGGCATATAGGTATCGTTCTCATTGGAGCTGACACTTCCTCTCCCGCCGGATGTACTCGACACAGGTGTGGCCGCACTAGAATTCGAGTTTGGCGTGTTCGCATCGTGCTCTGAGCCTGCTTTTTCTCGTGTGGAGTACAGGTCCATGCAGACTAGTGTACCAGCAAGCAAGTAGTCGTGCGCAGTCAAGCTGTTGATTGCGTTACGCATGTGCATTGTGCGGTCCGGTCGACTTCGTTCCTGCTGAGAGTTGATCGCTTGAAAGTCAAGGAGTTGCATGGCGGATTCGAGACATGTTCTGCGGCTGTACATGTACCTGTTCCCGGGCTTAGCCGGTCGCACATATCGCCTGTGCAACACGCACAGCGCCTTGTTGTAGATAGTTGCAAGTCCAAAGCGCGCAGCAATCAGTGCCATAGGCGCCAACTGCTGTTCTGACATAGGGCGTACTTTCAAGTGCTCCGGTACAGTGTCGTAGATATCACGTAACGCCTTGTCGATCTTCAGCACCTCATCATAGCTTTTTCTGTGCACACCATTGATTTCCTCAAGCACTCTACCAAAGCCAAGACTCAACTTGCTCTTCGCAATCATGTATGATATCGGCGTCGCTTCGCTCTGGGGCCTCGGCGGCGGCAGTTGCGTGCTGCCTTCGTCGAACTCGTCATCATAGATATTTCTCGGCAAATCCGTATCCGAATCTCCCAACCTCACCATCGCCGGTAACGCGATCTGAAAACTGAAGAGCAAATCTCCCGTCCTCACAAAACTCCACACCCTCCGTCTCATCTCACCCTGGAACGGTGTCAGATCAGGAAAGAACTTGCTGTCTCGGTGATACCCCATTCTCATCGCCAAGCGTACAATGATACCCATCATAATCCAGACACTAGCCTCACTGTCCCGGTTCGAACTGAACTCAGCATGAAGGTGAAATATCAGCGTCTCTATAAGGAATGCGTGCGGTTTCGTGTAATCGGCCGTGATTAGACAATGTGCCATCTGAGCACGGAACGTACCCGACATATCTTGACACTTCCCTTTGAACTCGGGCGGCTCATCTCCTTCTCGCGCGAAGCTGAGCATGGCAAGTCGCATGATGGCAAAGAGCATACCGACCCAAACTATACTGGTCTTCTCTGGATTCGACCAGTACGCCTGGTACTGTCTCTGGAAACTCGGTCCGTGGAGAATATGTGTCGATGGGTCATAGGAGTTGAAGTATCGACCCACCAGGATGTCACACATGTATTTACTCGGTAGTGCCCGCAAAATCTCGCTCCTTGGAGGTGGCACGGTCGCGCCGAATAGAAGTGCTGGTCCAGAGCCTATATCCACGCCTGCGGTCTTCCGTGTCTCTGCTATTTTTTCCATTTGGGCTTCGTACTCTTTCTTGTGACTGGCAAAGTAGTTCTTCACCTCTGATATTTCATTCAGTAGTGCAGCCCAGTGTGCCTCGCCAATGTAGAATGTCTTATTGCGTTCTTGGTCGACTTTCAGGATTCCCAAACTCTTGGTGACGCCGTCTGTTTCCGACTCTGCTTCTGCACCGTCTACATCCTGCTGTACCATCATGCTATCATCGAGCTGGCTGTCCAGATTCGGCCCCAAACTACCACTCCCGATACTGCTCGCAGGCGCATTCGCACCATTTATGGCGGCCTGTGCGGCAGAAGGTCCTCCCGAATTGCCTCCATTCGTCATCAGTGACAATACCAGCCCTTCGAGACGATCTATCCTGTTCTGCATATCATCTGGTGTCCCACCACTGCCCGTACTACTGCTTGTCCCCTTCCTCTTTGCCGCTGGCGCTGCATATGCACATGATGACGAGTCTCCGCGCTTTATGCAGTTGTCGCATGGACTTTGTCTATTGCATTTCAGTTTCCTGTGTCTACAGGCACCGCATGAGAGTGGTACTCTGTTCCGCTTTCGAATTACTCTGTAGTTGTCTGCTCTCGGTCCAGTCGTATTCGGAGAATTCGGAGTGGGACTCTGTTGGTCCATGGACGAATCTTCGTGCTGCATGATGGTCGATCGTGGTCGTCACTTGGGAAGGACGGTAGTAACTAGTGCCTGCGACTATGCAGGAGCTTCAGCGAGCCCTTCCTCAAGCCCAGTTAGGCGGAGTAGCTTCACGTTGACAACAACAATTGGCGCACGCTCAGCATGCGATTCGCCTTTCGTTGGCACAAACCAGGACTAAGAACGCCCGGTCCTACGGGTAGTCTTGGGATGGTAGATGATTACTATTCAGGTATCTGGTCCGGCGCTGACGTCGTCCTGATATGCGGTGGGCGGGCAGTGAAGGCCGCACAGTACGCTTGAGAATATGTACAGATAAAGCAGAAGGAAAACAAGGACGATAGTGGAAGGCACGGTGTCGTCAATAGTATAGTTAGCCACGATCGTTGAGATGTCGCAAGAACAAACGAAGCCAACGACGATCGACAGATTGACGTATCATAATCGTGCCAAGGGCAGTGGGACTGCGAAGAACATGCTTCACGAGGAGTCTAGGTGGGATTGAGTTATGCTTCCGGGGCCAAGTCCATTCTTCTTTTGCTTGAATATACATGTTCTGTTCCTACACGCTCTTCTCCAAGCTCGTGCTGGTAATGCAATAACTTGAAAGTGTTCTGGGGAGCAGGCAGCAGCATTGCCGCGTCCTGTACAGAGAATGAGTCATGGCAGGGTATGCATTGTATGTGCTTACATAACTCTCACAGATATGGGCGGCCTTAAGGGACCCCTGTCGGTCCTAAGCCACTAACGCCGTCATACATTGTCGTTATTGATAGTGCACCTTGATTGAGCTCAACACTTCTTTCTGCTACTATGCATGGGCGCTATACACCCTAGCTTAAACGAGGCATCCGTCAAACACAGTCACACCGTCGCACTACAGGCTCCTTGATCAGAAATCCCAGAAGCTGTCATTCCGCTCACGTCCTTGTTGGACCGCCGTCTGCTGTTTCTTAGGTGCAGTGTTGTTGTCATCCCCCATATTCCACTGTGACTCAAGGCCTCTCCGCTGCGGAGCAGGCTTGCTGGCCTTCCCGTTGTCTGAAGCATCGCCCATATCCCAATAAGAATGAAACTCCTTCCGAGCGTTGTTGGAGATGGGTGCAAGCGGTCGCTGTCCCTCCGCCTCATCGAAGACAGGATCGTCATACAGCCTAGCAGCGTCCTTGTTACGAGCGACAATCCTCCTAGGCGCAGGTGTTGGCTCGTCAGTGAAGGTGAAATGTGGGTCGGCATCTTTGCGTGGCTTGTGCACGTTAGCTTGATAGACAGGCGTGCCGTTATCCTGCATCTCGAAGTGAGTCTCTTGATCTTTGCGTCCTTTGCCTGGTTGCCTGGCTGGGGCGTCATCTCGTCCTTTGTTGTCGTCACCAAAGCCGAAGTGGACGACGTCTTGCTCTCGAACCTTCTGCTTGGTCTTCTCGGGAGTCACCATGTCTTCAAACTCCCAATGTCCGTTGTGCTGAGTGTTTCGACCACTTTTTGGGCGGATAGGCATGTTTTGCGGCTTTAGGTTCTCCGATCTATGCTGGAAGGTATCGTCGAAGGAGTCGCCAATATCGAAGTGGTCGTATCTGGCAGGGTTGGTCTTGTATAACTTCTTCTCTGGCTCAGCAGGACTGTCGTCTTCCCCAAACAGTCGAGAAGGCTGGAAATTCTTGTGAGCACCACCCTTGGGTGCAACGACGTTCTCCTTGGCCGCTTTTCTCGGTGAGGTACCCGTACCGGCAGGTTCGTAGTCCTCGTGACCCGCTGCAAACAGGTCGCTCATCTCTCGCGGAGCTGGCTTATGTGATTCGCGAGGACCGACAGGATTCGGTGCCAATGGCCGTCTCTCCTCCTGTTCTTCTTGAAATACATTCAGACTTGCGTGAGGGTCCTTGATGTACTTCTTGCTCGGGCTGACACTACGGTCGGTGCCGTTCTGATTCCTGCCTCGCGGGCTTAATCTTGATGCAGGGTTGAGCTCATTGTGGGAGTTTGTGCTTGCAGTGATCATCTTGATCGCTTCTTTGCCACCGTAGACGGGCCAGTTCTTGCCTCTTGCGCCAATGACTTCGACCTGTTTGAGGAGATCTCCCTGATCCCAGCTGAGTTGTATCTGCGTGATCTTGCCATCTTGGTCAAAGTGGACAAAGTGCGTCTGGTCCTATTAGCAACGACCTCTCAAGAATTGTTAGTGGCACTTACCACTGGCAGTGTTGCGGTTCGATCGATAATGAAAGTATCAAGACCAGGTAAATATGCACCTCCGCTAGAGATGAATTCGAGAGTGGTCTCCGCGATGATGGCTACTGAGGTCAAGCCTTCGACAGCACTGATCACCTTCTCCGACTTCTTTTTGACCACGCCGTTTTGCTGGTTTTCGAGGTGCTTGATGATAGCGCCTTTTTGCGAAATACTCGTCAGTGTTGTAACGTATTGACATGTTGCATTTTCTGCCAGACTGAGTTGGTTTGGAGACGCCAGAAAGCGCTCGTACACTGCTTGAAGTCCCATACTGTCGATGTCGAAAGGTCACAATTGTAGCAATGGGAAGATATGTGCATGGGATGTTTTTGCAGTCCTGTTCAAAACAATAATCACATGCGTCACATGCGGAGTGTAAGCATTTCTTGTTTACAGTAAACAAACAATGGAAAGGCGCGGTTCTCCTACACTAGCACCGTGGAGCGATTGATGCAGGGACGATTTTTGGCAGCGCGGTGCAGTGGTTTCAAAATTCAATCCTGAAACCACCAAGCACTGCAGGGGAAAAGGGCACGGATGATCTTTCGAAAAATGTCCAGAATTCCTTCCTGTGGCAGTCTTGGTCACTTAAGCATCCGTTCCTTACTCTGCGCACCTTATTATGGCACCAATTTTAAGCGCGAGTGACAACTGCGTGCCCGTGGTCTGAAGTTCTACAGCGATACGGTCTGATAGTAGACGGTCAGCGATCTCTGGAGAAGGCAGAGGATAGTAAGGGCAATTACTAGAAGCTCTATTCCTAGAATTCACTCAACAGACATTGTACGGATGATCACTAATTTTCGTGCTGGTGCTCGGTTTGAAGCACCTAGTCAACTTGCTAGAAATTTCCCAAATATTACCCAGAGCTGTCGACTATTGTCGAAGCTGTGGTGAGCGTTGCGTCGACTTTCCAGCGCGTGCTTGGTCGACGGGTGTTGCCCAATACTTCGGGTAGAAAGCACTCAGTCTTCCGGGCAGCAGCCAAGATAGTACTGCGGTATATGCATTGCAATACCGGATGTGCTGGACGCATGATGTGTAGCATGCTTGCATCAAACGTCGCTTGTTTCGACTTGGCAACATACCTGTCAGCTGTGCAAGGTCGTGAGCGCGAGAACAACATCCGTACTTGCTCGCTGCTGTGAATCGAGAAGCGGACGGGTGAGTCTGGAGGCTTCTGAAGAGCATATGTCTTGGCTTCCCAGCCCCCGTAGGGGAAGGTGAAGAGGATTGATGTTGCGACCCTTATGTCAGCAGACCAAACCAGCCAGCAGACATCTTCCCAATCGCAAAGAGTTGGTTGACGTCGCTCCGTAGACCCAGTATCTGAACCCGCACAGCCTGGCCCTTCTGTATTGTGTCACCTTCTGGTCCTGAGTAATTGACTGGGGTAGCGTCTGGATTGTACTTGTAGTCTCGAGGCAAGTGCTGTGTCCTTGTCAGCATGCGCCCCTCTTCGCGCCATCCAGTTCTCTTACCATCTTGCTCACGAAGACACTCAGCGGGCCAGCTTCGCAGAAGACGCCCTGTGGTTTAACACCTTGGACGACGCAGTCAATCTGCAATACTCTGTCAGTCCCCCTTTCCCTCGCAATTCCGTATGCGTTTACTCACAGCTTCGCCCTTGAACGGTTTCCACAGGATGGCTCTGTATAGGATGGTGAATTCTGCGATGCCTGTACCTGGTCGCACTTTGCCAGCACTGATGTTGTAGATGTCCATGATACAGATGATGTAGTATTCCCCATTGCAGGACCCTTCCATATCTTCATACAGTTTTCGTTGTAGGAAATCATTGATGTTGTTCCCTAGGAAGGACGGGTGCAGCGAAATTTCGCGCTCCAAGTAACGGAGGAAGAACATCGTGTCTCAACAACTTGGTCGCGAGGGCGATAATATCTGACAGACCAGCTGATAAGGGTACGCGAAAGGCCTGCGACGTGGCCTATGTCGTTCAGCTTATTTCATCGTCTGGTTGCGAGCTTCCTTTACGATCGGGAGTAACGCACTGCAGCGGAACGGTCGCTACCACTGTCTTCTGATAGAATGAGTGCTAAGGAACGTGGCCGGTTGACGAGTCTGAGTTGCGCCCCAGGTGTGTATGGTCAATGGTACCAACGGAATTGTGTTCATCGATTGTGTTTGTTGCGAACACTTGAAGGCAGAATGATATGATGCCTGGTTCAGGCACCAAAGTATCAAAATACCGGCACGAAGAATGTGTTTGCTGATGCTGCTACTGGAAACATATCACACAGCCGAAGCTCAGACTAGCAAGAGATTGCAGAGTAGGTATACATTGTTGCTATATAGTCTAGGTCTACATCCTTTGCTCTGCCAAAAGACCTCAGCTCTCGCTCTCAAGCTATCTAACGTGCGAGTAGCACAGTCGAAGCAAGCAACCACAGTTCCAGTACTCTATCTAGCTGACAGGGCTCCGGTAGCAGCTTGTGTAGGTAGCCGTGTAGTTGGATGATATGCGGTGCCGCAAGTCCCTCTGTACGTGAATGGTCATTAGGTCGTCATGTGCTTGTACATAAATATCATTCGTGCATGGCTGGTCGCTCATGCTGGTGCCAGGCATCCGGTATTTGTGAACGTTCATCAACTGTGCTTCGCAGGGACCGCTGCGGAGAATCTTCGCCAGGCTTTTGGAGGAGCAGCCCTCCTCTGTGATAGCTTTGGTGACAGCACTAACTTCTGAAGCTCCTTTCCTGCGTAGCCGGCCTTCAGGTTGATCAGAGGCTCGACTGTCAAAAGCTCAGAGTTGAGAGCGACAGGTGTGGTGGGTCGCGAAACGCCATGAGGCCCCGCAGACCTGACAGCATCTTCCGCTCCAGAAGCGATATTGATGCGAAATCTTCGGACGCTGTTGTCGTCAACATCAGGAATGTTGATCTCCTCTGCCGCGGACGCTACCTGCTGGTGAAAGTTACGTCTCTTGCCATGTGCCCACGCCCATCCGCGAGGCAGACACTTCTTAATAAAGCCTTTCAATCCGCTGTAAGCAGCGTCGATCTTAGCATATTCTGCCCGACGCGAGGTTTCAGAAGTCCAATAAATCTGCTCTGTGGAGGTAATGTCTGGGCTCAATCGAGAGGACGACCGACGAGGCCCTAGTCGCACAGAGTCTATGGATGGCCCCTGCATGCATGGCGCCGGGACTCGTGGGTCCTGAAGCTCGAGGTGTAATGACGTGAAGGCTAGAGATCCATATTCATTGCTATCAAGTATTGAGGTGGCTTGTGTAGTGACGCTGTATGTCAGACTGGGAGAAGTGCTGGTGCTGGTGCGACCACTGTCTGTAGCTGTGGATGTAGCATTGGAGAGGGTGGAATCAAGAGACATAAATAGCTGACAACTTCGACGATGGAAGGTGGCTAAGTCTGGTCGACGAGCACTACTGCCAGACCTTCGTCTAGTGTTTATGCTGCTGGTTCTGTGCGGGATGGAAGGTCGCCATCTCCCGTCCGGCGATGAGGGTCGACTTGGTTTGCGTGGCTTCAGATGCGTCGTCAATGGCCTGCCAATCTTCGTTGATGCAGTCTCTAGCGGAAAGCATTGCTCAGAAGGGATCTCTTCTATCGATACAATCATGTCGCTAGCTTCAATGCTCAACGGCAGGCTAGTCTTTGCCGAATGGAACGACACTTGATCTCCGTCCTCAAGCGTCGACGACTTGGGACTCAAGTGCTGGTGCCTGCTAATCTTCTCGGCTAACATAAGATGCTGGGTGATGATCGAGAATCTCTCGGGGTCCGAAGTCTGTTCCTCCCACTCGTTCAGCTCTTCCCCAACAACGTGAATCAAACTCTCCATTCTGTGAACGATGGATCAATATACAAAGAGTATTTGTGGCAGGAATTATGTAAGCCTCAACCTGGGATAACGATCGAAGGTTATAGGTCATACAGCCGGCTCAGAACCTATGGGTTGAAAGGTCTGTGACCTTTGCAAGGATGGGATCTTAAAGAAGGTCCAGGACGCCGGTCACGAAGCTTCAGGAGGAGACGGAGTCACCAAGCAGGTCCAGAGCTCTAATGCAGGAGGGCGGATGACCTTACGAAGACAATGCAGCACATGAGTAGCGGTAGAGCCACCGCTGCACATGAACAGCATCGAGAAGCCAGAACATGTCTGGCGTGCCCCTCATGTGCTAGATCTGAGTTAACAAGGAGGATTAGCAGCATGCAGGAACTTAAGGTTGCAGCAGAGGGTTCGCAGATATGCGAGGCTCGTTTCAGAAGCGAAATGCCGTGCAAGATGATCCACCATTAAGTTCTTCCTACCTCATTTTCGATATCGTGATTGCCTTTTGTTGTTGATGGCAGAAGCGAGAATTACACGGGCCGCTGTTGATTCTTTTGATGTTGGTCTGAGCACAGGAGGTGTTGTTGGTTGATCTCATTGGCCACAAAGGAGGAACCATTTATTTTGCCAAAGAAGCTGGAGCACTTCTTACTCGCTAGTCGGCGTATCGGTTAACTAGGCGCTTCTTGAGAATGCCAGTCACGGTGTGGGTACGGGTAAAAAGGAGCCTCTAATGCACGCTTCAAGCTGGCGTAAGGAGACCAAAGTGCACGGTAGCGTTGCTGGTGTGTGCAAACATGTCAAAATGGCTGAGCGCCTACGTGATAGTTGCCGACTAAGGGCGTTAGCATGATCACACCGCCCTCGTGGCCGAAGCGATGTCGCGCTCGGGTCGCTCAAAGGCCCGTGCTGGCGCTGTATGGTCTTTGTCGGTTGTTCCTAACGATATGTGTTGACCTCGGTAAGCAGAGCTAAAGTCATGCCAAAGGCTGCCGTCGAAGCACGTCTGGATAGCAATCAAACACGGCGTTGTCTGTGGCAGCGCCTCAAGCTTCAGGGCCGGGGAACTAATCTCGGATTCTAGAAAAGGCTCGTAGGGTTGAGGAAGGGCACATGTTCATCAAGTCCATTTCAGAGTGCAAACAAATAACGCATGCAGTGTTTGCAGTAGCCACATCTACATCTACAGAAGCTTCCGTCTGAGTCCACCTCCCCAGCCTGGGACACGACAAATTCACGTGGGCACGTGCGCTAGCTGATCTAGCTACCGCTTCGGGAGGGTGCCTCGCCGACTTCTCCAGTCGGAACAGTGAAGACATCATCGTCTCCTAAGAGTTTCATGTATCTCTCCCGACTGTGATAATGCACACCCATGTCGTGTCCAACAAGAGGGTATTTCCAGTTTGCCGGTAGATTTTGCTTCGTTTTGAAGTAATTCCAATGCCACAAATACTACAGTGCATTAACGGGTGTAGCTATAATACTCACCACATTTGAGACGAAGAGGAATCCTAGCATCCCGGCACCTGCCATAGCAAACTTGATCCTGTCTGTTAGACCTACCCGCACCTTTTGCGGCTCTGGATCGCCTAGTGTCCGACGAATGAGCATCTTTTGGCCAACAGTACTCCAATCGCTCCACCAGTCCAGCCAGCCTAGGTACCATTTGGAACCACACCATGCGAAGCATTGGGGTACCATGTCACGGCTGTGAGATATGGTCCAGGATTGATGGCCCTGCATTTCTTGTTTGAAGTATTCCGCGAAAACGCTAGTGCCAACGGGCGGTGCACCGAATGTGGCATGGAAGATGGTGGGTTTCGTCTTGAGGTCGAGCTTCAGGTCGAGCTTTTTTGATTCTGCAGCAATGTCCAGCGCAGCGAAGCTTGAGATTTGTCAGCATTCGTCACAAGGGTAAGCTATGAGATGAGTTCTGAGGACGTAAGGGAGCACATACCAAGACACTGCGCCTCCGAGAGAATGTCCTAGGCCGAAGATTTCGGTCTCTCTACCATCTCTCTCAGCTTCCTTGACTGCTTGAATCACTTTCTCAAGGATTCGGTAGTTACTGGAGTCATTGGACAGTCTTCGCCATTCGTCATAGCCCGCAAACCCCTCCGGTGAGGCCCATAAGGACCAGAATCCCAGATGCACGTGTTCGTTGACGCGTTCGGTAATAGGATCGTCATAAGGGCAAGACATCCAGTGCGCAGCGACAGTCCGGGGCCATCCGAAAAACCCGGGAGTCCGCCCCAAGATCAGAGAGCCCCAGAAGGAATACCACTTCCAGACTGTACCCTTTCGATATGGGATTCGGGTCACTGTTGCATCGTGATAGAAGTCCGCAAGTCCGTAGTTAGACGGAGCGAAGTCCAACAGGTGGTTGACAAATTTGGAAAAGCGAGAATGATAGAGACGTGACGGGAACCTACTGAAAGACCTGAATATTGCTTGCGGTGAGTGAAGGACATAAGGAGTTGGCGCCTGCAGGTACCGTTGGACCAGTCACCGTGGCTGACTATTGTGAAGGTCACGAATGCACGCTTTCAAAATGACCACCATGACTCAAACGACCAATTGCAGCAATATTTTCGGTCATGCTGATACTACCATTGATATCTATGTCGTCTTGCCAGAGTTAAGCAGCAGACTCCACCTTTTTCACTCCAGAGCGCGCACACTCATATTCGTTCGTTTTCTGGTTCTCTGCCGTACTCTCCACCCCAGTCATGACCTTCGTAGTTCTTTGTCCCACTCCTCCACTCTGGCCGCAAGGCGATGCCTTATCTCTCCAACATCCACAGGTGGCTCCACAACGGTGACAGGCTCAGATCTCTGCATACGCCGTCTCTTGCTAGCTGGGGCATACGCATTCTGGTCAGTAGTAATGGTGGAGACTCGTCCATTCAAACTCGCTCCGTCGTTGGTCGGTGCTATCCCCGGGACGAAAGGTACCGCACTTGGAACTTGACCAGGTCGCGCCTTCGATGCTTCCGCGTAAGATGCTGGTGCGACCGGAAGAGTGCTTTCGCTCGTGGAAGTTTCGCTCTGGTTATGTGGTGTTGTCGGTGGTGATTGAGGGCTGTTAGGATGGGTTGCAGCAGGCAATGTATTCTTGCGCTCCACGGTCCGCGTCAATGTGTTTCCACTTTCACTTACCGATGCAGGTTTGAACACCTCGTCATATACGAAATTGGAGGGTGCTCTAGTATCGGACACGGTCGGTGTCTCGTTCGCGCTTCCGTGGTTTCGTCCCGATGTCCCTGCAGGCGCCTCAGCATTGCTTGGCGGCTTTGTCGATGGGATGGGCGAGATGTGCTCTGCATTACCGAATGCAAGTCGAGACACAGTTGCCGAAGACTGACTGTCGGTGGTGAGGTGAGGTGGAGCGCCCATGGCAAGTTGAACTATTTGTCGGACCTCAGTCGAGGCTTCGCTACCATCCATTGGCGCGGTAAGTAGAGCATGCTCCTGTTCCTCGGTCAAGTTGTCGACGTCGATGAAAGACGTGTTCGACACTTCTGGTGTGGGCAGTTTGTCCTTCTTCGATTTGCGTTTACTCTTGCTCGAATGTCTCGGGGCTTGGTTAGCGTCTGTGACTGCCAGATCACCTGCGACGGCGTCAGCACACATACTGGCAGGGGTCTCACCTATTGTCGGAGCATTTGCCATATTAGAGGGTGGTGGCTCGTGCAACGCCTCTTCATGTTCTCCGCGCATCTGTGATTGGGTTGCCGCGGCTGAGTTTAACTCTTCAGAGTTTACCTCTTCGCGGTCTTCGCGTATTTGAGCAATTTGTCGCCCCATCGAGGAAATCGCTTCTTCATACTTCTTGTTTATTTGGGCTTCGGCATCTTTGAGGCAGTCGTTCCACCCATTCATCTGTTCCTCGTGGCGGGTTTGAGCCTCCTCAAGCTGTCTCGCATACGCCTCTTCCTTCCGCAGAAGCTGGATTTCGAGCTCTTCCTTGTACTTCGCTTCAGCGTCAGCAAGCGCTTTCTCGAACTTTGCTTTTTCGTTAGTAAGCTCTGTCGTGTATGCCTCGCTCTTCTGCTGAAGCTGGGACTCGAGTTCTCGAGCTCGCGCGTCAAGTCGACAGTTCTCGGCCCGCAGGGTCGTATTGTCACCTTCTGAAATGGTTGGGTGGTTCTCCATGGCCTGTTTCAGCTGCGACCGCAACTTGTGCACCTCTTTTTCAGCTGATGCTTGTTGTGACATTGCAATGGCGCTGTATTTCTTCTGTGTATGGTATTGCCAACGCATCTCCGAGAGACTGTTACCGCATAGCTCAGTGCCACAGTATTGCACAACCAGGCAGGACAATGAACCACTCGCACATTCTTCATGGTCGCAGACGTGTGCGCGCGCATTTGGGTATGGACCACCTGGTGGCCCTCCCGAACCGCTTGCCATAGTACAATATGGTTTCGCTCTAGGTAGAGTATGTAGATTTTGGCAGCCTTGAAAGACCGAATAGCTAGAAGTTAGTCAGACAATGTAGAAGTCGTACTTACTGTGAAAACGCTTATTATTTGGGTGATTGGCGTAAGCGTGGAAGTTGTATTGAAGAATGATGTTGCGAAAGCGGAGATGGTGACAGTTAAATGAAAGGTCCCTCGAGGCTTGGCACTTCGAGTCTTCACTCTACCTTCACTCCCCAACCCCTCACGGAAAACAACAACGCCATACCCACGTAAAACGTGTGAATGATGTAACAGGCGACGAATGGAGACGGTAATGACGTGTTAACAACCTCCAGCATTGCAGAATGGCGAGACTGGGGTTCGTTGGCGCGCGCCCTCCCCCGTGCATTGCGCAAGAGAGAAAGCCTGAATTAGTGTGCGGCTCTTCGAACCATACTTTGACTGAGTAGTCATAATCCAGATCTTCGTCGCGGCTTGACCGAGAGGCTGTCTAAGCGTGGCTTATCGTGCATACTACACTCAGTACGTCGTTCGCGGTGCTTGAATCCTTCCTCGACTTGCTGAGGTCTATCAGAGATTCATGACCAAGGCGCGTATTGGCGGCCTTCCACGCGCACGCATTCAAACTTGGCTAGTCCATCATGTTGAGACACTCGCCAACGTCCATGCAAGGTCCGAGGAGCTAGCCAAGTCTGTTTTCACCGCAATGAACGTTTCCAAAATTGGTTCAACGCCGTAGTCCAGCACTCGCTTCGGCGATTCGGTATCAGAGTGCGCCACAACCTACAGTCAGTCTCATTCACAATTGGAAAGGCCCTTTGAGAACAACTCAGCACCGGTCATTGTCTCCTGCTGCCGTGGCACAATGCAACGTTAGAAGCCGGTGTCAAGATGTACTGGTGGTTGGACCACCGGAAGTTGTTCGAGCTGAAAGTCGGTGAGGTTCAGGGATTATGGTAGTAAGAACATGGCTGAGTGTTAAACGGTCGAAACGAGTCCACATGATGTACACGCTATGTAGCGGGTTGATGTAGCTCGATATGGCTCAAACACAAACATCGGACGATGTTTCGAGGGATCACTCACGATTCGTTACTCTCTCACAATGCTGACTAATATGAAAATGTGCTTACACGCAACCACATGAATACAAATGTGATATCGAACAAACAACCGTGCAGCCCACCACACCGGCGGAGGTTGATAGCTGCCATTCGAGCGCGTCTCTCCCGCCATCCTGATAATGAGCCTGAATGGCATCACGCAGGAAATCTTGGGTTTGCTGTGATGAGTTGCTCCCGAAGCCCATCAGATGTCGATGAGAAAGTCGCAACAGTCTAGGTCAGGTTGAGAGTTCGGCGTCGATGTCTTAACGGTCAATTCGTCCATGGGACCAGTCAGCCTGCGGAGCCAATGCAGCAGCCAGATTTCCGGGTACGCCCAAACTCCAAAGCCATCGATGTGTCAAAGGGAATGCTGCCTTGAACCTGCATAGCTGGCCTTAGTCAGTGACGTGGTCAAGTCGCAGTACTTCATTCAAGCGACACGGAAAGTGGGATGGGCGGCCAAATTTGTTCTGGCGCTTACGCCTAACATGTGTGACCAGGTTATGACCCAGGCTAAGGTTATAACCCAGCAGATTGCTATTAAAATTTAGGCTAACCGAAGTAAAGCCGACTACTAAACTTTACCTATTATCTTTAACTTTCTATAGTTATACTTTAAATAGTAATACCTTATTAACCTCCTCGTTAATTAAAGTTATAGAATTATATATATATTATTAATATAGCCGATTTCGTAGTATTAGTACTTTTTCTTATAATAGCTAGCTATCTTAAGCTACCTACGCCTTCTCTAGCCTCCTTATCGTTTAACCTTATCGATCTCGTTAAGAATAACTATATTAGCCTTTTAAAGTAGTATTTATAAATAATTATTAATAGTAATAAGATTATCGAGCTACTCTTACGTAATAACGAGCTATAACCGCCTTCGCTAATCCTTTAAGCTAAGGAATATAATACTAATATCTCTTAGAATTATAAACGATTCTTCTTACTACTAGATAATCCTTTTCTTCTTTTTTAAGCTAATCGATTAAGGTTTAAGTAGCTATATAATCTCGAGCTTAGTAGTTACGAAGATATCTTATACTTAAATAAAGAGGATTAGCTTAAGCTAGTAATAAATTAGTATAACTATAGCGACTATACTTAGTTTATTCGTAAGATAGTAGTAGGCCTCTAAGTAAAAGCTTATAAACCTACTTCTATAACCTATTCTACCTACTAAAGTAGGATAGGCTAAAGGTAGCTAAGCCTATCTCTCTTTACTCGAGTAGAGAGGGTTTCTTAAGCTTCGTCCTACTTAGTAAGAGCCTATAGGTTACCTACTTTAGGTAAGTAACCTACTTAACTCTTAAACCCTTCGTAACGGTAATTATTAGGACTAGTCTCGTATTAGCTAAGGATAATCGTAATAAGGTATAATCTTATATTAATAGCTAGACTAATTTATAAATAACGACTTACCGCTTAAAAGAAAGTAAAGGAGTTAGGCCCCTAATTAGCTATAATATATATAGCTATCCTTTCGTTCGATTCTTAGCGAGAGTCGGTTTTTAGTCCCTTAGTATTCGTAATAATTACCCTTCTCTTTAAAAGTAGCTCGTCCTCGAGTATATATATATATAATCGTACTAGACTTTTCTCTTATTTAGCTCTTAAAAAGCGTATTATAGTAGTAAGTAGTATAGCGGTAATATATATAATAGCTCGTAGCTTATACTTAGTACTATTAAGGCCTAGATTCGAATCCTAGTTCGCTTATAAATTTCTTTTTTCTCTTTTTATACTTTATATACCTTACTCTCGTTAGTTTAGTAACTTTAGGTATTATTTCCTAAAAACAATAAGTAATAAAGAACTAATAGGTCCTTAATTAGCTTTAACTTTACTAATTTATCTTTATCCGTACTTATCTTATTTATTTTCTTATTTTTCTATATTTTATACTTAAGTAGGTCTCTACTTAGCTACTTAGAATACTCTTAGATATAAATTTCTTTAAATATTTCTTTACTAATATAGCAATAATAAGATTACGCTATATCGCGATAATAATAAGGTAAAGATCCTATATAACCTTACTTATTATTATTATCCTACGTAGTTATTATTAATAAAGTAGTTTCTACCTTTACGATTTTCTTTTCTCTTTATATAACTAATACTATAATAAGTATAATATTACTACTAATTAAGTCCTTAGTTAGCGTATAGGAACTAACGTTAAGTAGCTACTTATAAATATAATTAAGCGATACTCTAAACCGTATATTTAAATAATCTTTAGTACTTTAAATATATCTATTACTTATATATACTTCTCTTTATAAATTATACTTAGTACTAACTTTTTTAAGTATATAAACGCTATAGTAGGCTATTAAGTATAATTATATTTATTTTAAGCGGTAGTATTCGCGATATACGAATCCGTATATTAACGAGATATACTTTATAGTTTATATTTAATAATCGTTAATCTTCCTTAACTACTAATAATAAAATAAGTACTAAAAGACTACTAGGGTATTACTCGTTAAGTAATAGCTAATATTAAACTTATATACGAGTTTATAAACTTATTAGGCGCCTTCTCGCTCGCTAAACTATAAGTCCTTATATTATATTTTCTAGAGTAGTATTAATATACTTAAGGACTAAATTAAAAAGTAAGCTAGTAACCTTAAGCGGCTCTATACTACTTTATAGCGGTAGATTAAGAAGAACTAGAACGATTATTATCGTTTAATTACTTCGAAGAATTCTTCTACTTAATCTTTTAAGATTAAGGACTTCGTTATTTTAAATAGTAACGACTTAGTTATTTAGTTATCGCTTATAAGCTAGTAACTCTTTTCGATACCCTTCTTTAGTTTAATACTCGTAGGCTAATAGGCTTAAGACTTAAGGTTGTTCTTTTCTACTTTTATAGAACCTTAGTCTCCTTTACTTTTAGTAGGCTATTAATCTTTAAACTAGATATTACTCTTTAGATCTTCGCTTATAGTAGGCTAGTCTTCGGACTATATACTCTTTATAAAAGTAGGATCCTCTTTACCTTTAGTAAACTAATAGTTTCTCTTAGCCGTTTCGCTCTCTTTATTTACTCCGCTATTCGTAGGCTAGTAATCTCCTACCTTAACGGTTTTCTTACGTTCTTCCTCTATTAACCCTTTCTTTACTTAATTATTAAGCGTACTAGTACTATAAGCTAGTCTAGTTACGTAGGTAGCGCTAGTATAAGCTAAGCTACTTATAATAAAGGCTTTCTTACGTTTAATAAATCTTAACTAAAGAATAAGCTAGATTACTTAATTTAGCGAGTTTCGTTTTAGGCGCGATCGTAGGCGTAGTCGTAGGCGTAGGTATAGTTATAGTCGTAAGTAGTAGTTTCCTTTAGTATATCTAATAGCTTTAGCTATTTACGTATTTCTTTTATTTAACTTAAGTATTTTATAGTATATAAATAGCTTTATACTTTAATAATATTTCTTTTTATATATTTTTATTTTTATATAGTACGCTTATAGAATTCTTTAGCTATAGATATATTTAACGCGGCGATTAAGGCCTTAATTAGCTTTAATAACTTAGGGTTTTACCTTTCTCTTTATAGTCTTTATTATTCGTCGCTTAAAGTTCTTAATACTAGTAGTTATATTTATAATATACTCTTTTAGCTTTTAGAAATTCTAGTTCTTTATTTACTCTTTCTATTATACTAAGTACTCGATCTTCTTTTCTTTAGTATAGTAATTAAGTATATATTTAATAATATATTTTAACTCGCTTTTAATATTTACTACCTTAGGTAGTTTATACTCTTCTTTAGTATTAAATCGCTATAGTAATAATATATAGAATATTATATATAGTCTACTATACTTTTATAAAAGCTCTAGCTTATATATATTAGAATCGACCTTCTTTTTTATCTAAAACGATTTAACGAACTTATCGTTTAGTTTTATACTAACGCGTTTAAGTTTAAGGTTCTTTATAAATAGTATAACTTTCTCTTTAAGTTTAAATAATATTTTAGCGTAATACGCGTTATAGTACTTAGTAATACTTACTTATATCTTCTTTTAAGACTTTTAAAGATTCTTTTTTAAAGCTACTACCTTTTCTACTCGCTTTTAAGTACTTTAATTTTCTAAAGTTATTAATTTAAGGTTAATATTTACTCGCGAACTAAAAGTATAATTAAGTATAATCTAAAATAGAGTTATTAATATTATTAAATTTATTAAGTTATTAATCGCCTATTTAGTACTACTTAAAAGTTTAGCTTAGTTATCTTACTCTTCGTTTAAATAATAACGAAGGTAATATTTTAATTACTAGTTTATTCTTTTCGTCTACTCGTTTATCTACGAGTAGAAAGCGATTAATAGCTTTCTTTTAATCTTAAAGTAGTAGTATAGAGTATCTTAGTAGTTTAATATAAATAGAGATCCTTAATTACTTACGATTAAGATTAGAAAGTCGTATACCTTAAAGACGCTATTAAATAATAATATAGCTAGATTAATAACCGTTATTTTCTTAGTATACTTAATAAATTAAGCTATTTTAGAATATTTATTAACTACTACGAGTATTATATCGTATACCTATTCTATAAAGAAGAAAGACGATAGTCCTATAATAAAGTTTATAATAATACCTTACTATAGCTCTTTTAAAGGCGGTAGCGGTACTAGTATCTTATACGGCTTATATTTAGGTACTTTTATTCTCTAATAAATCTAGTATATATCTATATAACTCTTTACGTCTTACTTTATATATAGCTACTAGTAGTAATACTAGATAACCTTTAGAGTTCTTATAATACTAAAGTATCCCTTAAACTAAAGATTATTATAGTTTATATATATAATCTCTCCTCTTATAAACGAGTTATTTAAGATATAAACTTATTCGTTATATCTAATAAAGCCTTTTTTATTAACCTTTTAGTAGTCTTTCTAAGATAAAATATCTACTTAGCTATCTAAGAACTTCTCTTATCTTTACTTAGCGATAAATACTTCTTATAATTAAATATCTCGAATATATATTTTAAGTTTATAAAGTTACTTAGTTACTAAACTAATATCTTAGCCTTTAATATTTTCTATTTTCTCGACTAAATAAGGCCTTAATTAACCTTAATTTACCTTTCTTAATTTACTACTATTAAGATCTATAGTATTAGTATTAATACTATCGGTATTAGCTACCTTAGTAACTAGTATCTTTCTTAAGATAGTATTTTATTTACTATCCTACGAGTACGATTTAGAAAGTAACTAAGCTCTAGTTATTACTATAATTAATATTAGCCTTATCTAGCTAAGATCTCTTAATATTCGAACCTAACGTAATCTTATATTCGAATAAATCCCTAATTAGCTACGTAGAGCGATTAGTTCCTAAAGTAGATTACTACGCTTCTTATTTACGAGCGTTTAATCTTTAAAATCTAGCCTTCGCGATAGCCTATTAGTAGGATTCTTCTTACCTACTCGCTATTAAATAACGAAGTTAAAGATAGTTAAAAACTTAATTTAGCGCGTTTATTACTTTCTACTTAATACTTTCGTATTTATAAATTTTAGTAATACTTTATAATCCGTAATAACTTTAACTATAGTAACGAAAGACTTTAAGTAATATCTCTATTCCTTAAAGGCTTAAACGATTACTAGTATTTCTTAATCTCTCGTTATATAGTTTCTCTACTCTTTTATAAGCTTCTTTAAGTAGAACGCTACTAATCGCTATATAAAACGGCTAAAACTATTATTTTAATACCTTTATAAGATAATAGCCTTTATACTATCGCTAAAGGCGTTTATCTTTACTTAAATCTCTCTTTCTAAATTAAAGTAAGTTAGAAGAGAGGCTTTCTAGAATCGTAGCTTTAGGTCGTTAAAGGCCTTTCTTACTCTCTCGTTTATCTTAAACGATCTAGTCTTCTTACCTTTTTTTATTCTCTTAAGAAGGTCTATTGATAAAGTAACTACTAAGGAGTATCTCTTAATAAAGCTATAGTAGAAGTTTATAAAACCTAAAAAGACCTAAATATCCTTAAAAGATTTAGGCTTAAGCTACTTCTAAATAGCTACTACTTATAATAGGTTTATAAATATATTATTTACGCTAACTCGAAATCCTAAAAAGTTAACTTTATAGATATAAAACTTATATTTTAATAGTTTAATAAAGAGAGCGTACTTTCTTAGTTTCTCTAGTATTAATCTTATATAGTCTTAGTACTTCTTAATACTATTACTAAAGATTAGTATATTATTTATATATATAATATATACTATATTTATAAGCTCTCTTAAGGCCTTATTAATATATAACTAAAACGTCGCTAAGGTATTAGTTAGCTTAAATAGTATTACTAAATACTCAAACTATTTATATTATATATAAAAAGTAGTCTTTTAGGTATTTTCTTTCTTAATTAATATCTTATAATAAGTATCTCGTAAATTAAGTTTCGTAAATACTTAAGTATCGCTAAGGCGATTTAGAATTTCTAAGATTAAGAGTAACGAGTATTAATTCTTAATAATTACTTTATTAATCCTTTAGTAGTTAATATATAAACGTAAACTACTATTCTTCTTTAGTATAAAGAGGATAAGAGTACCTATAAAGAACTTACTTCTTTTAATTTATCCCTTAGCTAATACCTTCTTAATATACTCTTATAGAGTCTTAAGTTTCTTACTACTTAACGAGTAAATAAGCTCGTATAAGGTAGTCGTTTCTAGCTATAACTTAATTAAGTATATTACCTTTATCTTTAACGATAATCCTTATATACTTAAATTAGTAGTAACGTTATTAAATTCTTAGTATAAATCTAGTATATAATCTTCTATTTTTAACCTTCTTAGTTTATACTCGCTAGTTAGGGGCTTATTTAGCCCTATTATCGAGTCGAAATTAAAGTTAGGTACGAGTTTATACTATATTATATATATATCCTCCTCGTTCTTAAGGCCTTAGACTAATTTATCTACTATAATATTATAGATACGTACTATATCGTCTTTCGTTAATTTTTCTATTTTAGTACTCTTTTATAATTTTCCTTAGGCCCTTTACTATAGCCGTATAGGCGCTATAGAAGTAGCCTTAAAATTATAAGTCTTACTTACCTTACTTATTATAAGATATATATAACGCGTAATATATTACTTAATATCGTTAATAGTTATAAAAGTAGTTATTTCTCCTAAAATCTTCGTCTTAATATCTTTATTAAACGATAATAAGTACTACTAGGCTTAGAAGATACTTTTATTTATTTCTAAGTCGATATCTTTACGTAGCGCTTTAAGGCGACTATAAATAGTATAGGGTTCCTTCTACTTACCGTTATACTTCTTTTAGCTAAATTTCTTTAGCTCTATTATTACCTTTACTATCCGAGTTAACGAATCGAATAGCGTACTCTTAAGAAACTTCTTAAACTTATTTTAAGTTGTAATATCTTTTCTTATAAAGGCTATTAGCGATTTATCGCTAAGGCTTCTTATAACTTAGTTTACCTTCTATCTTTTTAACTAATCGTAGAACTCTAAAGTGCGTATCTAAACTAATAGCTTTATTAACTAGAAGTATAGCTATTTAAAACCCTCTTTACTATTATATAATTCTAGCTTTTAGAGTAATTAAGGTAATTTAAGATAATCGATATTAATAAAATCGAAACCTATTCTTTTATATTCTTACCTACTAATTAGGCCCCTAATTAGTAGAGATTAAAGTAGTAGTTATATACTTATATTAATCTCGTTTAAATACTCGATCTCTTTAATTATCTCTTATATAGTAATCTTTCTCTATACTCTTTTTCTTATATTAGCTAACTACTATCGTAAAGGTATTAAAACGAAATTATCGTTATTACTATTCTCTTTTTCTTAATCTTTTAAATCTTTCGAATCCTCTAGATCTTAGAGTATATTAGAGGTAGGTTATTTCTCTACTTTATTTAAGAGTCTAGCCTCTTTCTTAGCGAGCTACGGCTATATATTACTCGCCGAAGTAGGAGCTTAATTAACGGTTAGGGCTACTCTCTTAAGGAACTACAGCTATAGCTACGCTAATTAAACTATATCTTCTACTTAAGTAGGAGCCTAATTAATAGATATAGATAACGCTCTTATCTAATAATAAGAGCTTATAATAAGACGAAAGAAGTCTCTTTTAAGCTAGTTAAGGAATTCCCTTAATTAAGGCGGCTCTCTTCTTCTTTCGACTATTTACTAGTTAAATATAACTTTTCTATAGCCTTCTAATATAGTAAGTAAGCGGTAAGAATTATTAGAACTAGTCTCGTACTAGTCGAGGATAATCGCGATAAGGTATAATCTTATATTAATAGCTAGACTAATCTATAAATAACGACTTACCGCTTAAAAGAAAGTAAAGGAGTTAGGCCCCTAATTAGCTATAATATATATAGCTATTCTTTCGTTCGATTCTTAGCGAGAGTCGGCCTTTAGTCCCTTAGTATTCATAATAGTAATACTAGTAATATATTAAATTTCTTAAGATTTTATATATTTTACCCTTTATTATTAGTTATAAGCTAATAATAAAGAGATTTTATAAACTACCGTAATCTTATTACGAAAAGTAGGCCTAGAATTATAAGAATCTTTATAATAATCCTAGCTAAATTTAGTTAAATACCTACCTCTTTTAGTTAGCTTAATTAGGCTTAGTAAGGGTAGGCGCCGT